>JACCDO010117569.1_pt1 | contig 36225 bp, 61 predicted proteins | sample 7446101 | NCBI WGS metagenome assembly JACCDO01 (sample SAMN15323440, study PRJNA562643) | freshwater metagenome | isolation source: river surface water | place: USA:Blue River Watershed | collected 2017-08-16 | reverse complement strand
TTAAATAGACCTCAAACCGCTAACGTATTAACTAGACAAGGCGGGCTTCCAGCTACCGCTAGAATTGATACTAAAATTGATATTATTAGATTAGGTTATCAAGTAGGAAAATTCTTGCCAACAATTAACTTGGCTAATGTACAGGTCGAGGAAAAGATTTATAGTGGTTCAACTTTGCTCGGTGGCAAGAAAAATTCAATGCTTATTCCCGGAGCATCTATTTACTATTTAATTGACAATAATTTTTCCGTTTCTATGGATTATTATTTTAAATCCAAAGAAATATTTATGGAAAGAGCCGTGGCAATTAGTGCAAACTATGCGTTTTAGTATTGACAAATAAAAACCAATAATTATCTTAATTATTGATTGAACTGGGAAGTCTTAGCAATAGCGGGCTTCCCTTTTTTATTATTTATTGAAAAAAATCCGAAAAAACTGGAGGCTTGATTTTATTGGGTTAGAACCCATTTTTTCTCTTTTTTTACTCTTTTTTTACTCTTTTTTTACTACTAAACCTCTAAATATAAATTTTTCTTAATTTCTTTTAAAATAACATCTCTGAAAAAAATTGGATTATTTGTAATATAGCAACTAAATCCCATATTGTTTAGTTTTATAAACCATTGTAATTGTTGTTCTGATAGGTGTATTTCACTTGGCGCACCTATTTTTTTAATTTCAAGATACATTGTATCCCGTAAAGCTATAAAAGCATTGTATAAAAATATAGTTAAATCAGGAAAGCCACCCTTAAAACCTTCCGCTTTTTTTCTTGCATAAAACGCCATTCTTTGGTTTTCAGTTAATTTTGATACTACTGCATCACCATTATCATTTTTAACGGCTTCTAGGTAATTAAATTTATGTTTTTTAACTGCTTCAATGGCTAAGTATTGAATCTCTTTATAAAAATATTGTTGAATGTCAGTCTCTTTTAGGGTCGCAAATCTTGTCAATAATAATTCATCAGCATTTTTTGGTTCTTTTGGAATATCTTTGTTAAAAAGTAAATTAATTTTTGGCAAATATTCTGTTGGGACTAAATTTTTTAACTCTTTTAAATCTATTATATTTTTTTTCATAATTTTTTTAATGTTTTATTAATCCTGCCTAATGCCTCCTTTAAAAGAGAAATTAAAATCTTTTTATCTTTATCTCTTATTTTATTTTTTTTATGTTTTGTTAGCAAATCATCAAGACTTAGTATTGTTATTTTACCCATAGGCCAGTAAAAATAAAAACTTTCTTTGCGAATATTATATTCACATTTGGCTCGATTAGATTCTGCAAATAAAGATAAAAACCATTTTTTAAAATTCATAATACCCTTAAATAAATTTTATAACCAGCTTTTCCAAATGGAATTTGAATAAAGCCATTTTTAATTAAAACCCTAATACTTGCCAAGTTATCTTCTTTAACAACCGCTGTAAGGGCTTTATAATCATTTTTAATAGTGTCTAGGTATTGTTTTAGCTCCCTAGTCATAATCCCTTTATTGTGATACTCATCATCCAAATTATATTCAATTTGTGGATAAATGCTATTATAAGATAATATTTGAATATAACCCACCTCTTTACCTTCAACTATAATTCTGTGAAAATGTTTTTGAGTCGTTATCATTAATATTTAATTGTTAATTTCTTTGATGCTTTCACATCGCCGACTTGAATTGATTTAGCTTTCTCAACTGCTTCATTGATACTTGCTTCATCGTGATAGCTTTCATTGCTATATTTAGCCTCAATCTCAAATTGATTAGATTTGAAACGAGCATATTTATAACCAGACATTGATTGCCTGATTGTTTCACGAATTTCTTTATCAAGTTTTTCATACTCTTTCTTTTGCTCCTCAAGCTCTTTTAATCGAGCTAATTTAGCCGATAAATCACTTTCAAGAGGTTTTTCGAGCGTTCCCCTTTCCAGTTCTAAAAACTCGTCAATTTGCTTATCTTTTTTAGTTTTTTCGCTATCTTGCTTATCAAGCATTGAACCTTTTTCAAATTCAGCGCTAAACCAAATTAAACTCGCAGTAATTGCACGTATTATTTTTGTATCTAAACCAATATCAAAGGTTTTACTTTCCAAAATTTGATGCTCTTTATTAACTCCTGCAATATGAATGAAGCAGCTTTCTTTCTCGTGCAACCACATTTGAGCTTGGCACTGGATATAATAATTGAAAGGCAAGCCGTATTTTTCAATTTTAGACCAGCCAAAAAGGTCATTTGTAGTTTTACATTCAAGTATAGAGTTATCGCTTAGAATATAATCAATTGTTGCCCTAAAAGGAAATTTACAACCTTTGATTATTTTTTCTTTTTGAGTTTGAGACTCAACAATTGATAATTCTAAATGTTGCCTCAAAAAATCATCTTTTACCGCTTCCTCCATTGCTTGCCCTCGTTTCATTGCTTCATTAGAGTTGAAGTTATTGAAACTCTTAAACTGTTCTCTATCAAGCATTAGTTTTTTACCAAGCGAATATCTTGTCTCAAGATAACTTGGCATCTGCAATAATGAATCGTGTATATTTTCACCTATGATGTTTTCTGCAAGCAAATTAGCCGAGTATTCTTTTAGGAGTCCAGCAACTTCGCTGGCTCCTATGATTCCAAATCTATCTGTCATTAGTTAATCCTCTTATTTCTATATTAGCCTCGGTAGCAAGATTTTTAAATTTATCAAATATAGTTACAAGAGTATGAGGTTCCTCAAATTCTGCTGCGAATTTATCAAAATTGATATTTTTTAATTTAAATTCTGCACGAACTCTTTTATTTTCTTGCGACACTAAATTACAAAGTAATATTAGTTCCCTTTCGGTTAATTCTATTAATCCTATTTTATTTTTTTTACAAAAAAGATTTTTTAATATCTTAATCATGACTCTCCTCTTTATAATTTTCTATGAAATTTCTTAAATCTTGTGGAGTATTAAAAAATACCCTAGAAAATCCACCACCATCAGGAATAATTGTTGAACATGCAAAAGATTTAGCTTTTCGGAGACTTTCCAATAATTCACCTTCGCATCTTGGCAAATTCTCTAATATTTCAATTATTTTATTTATATTTTCTGCAAATTCATCTTGATAAGCAAATGGCATAAAATCAGCGCTATGTAATTTCCATTCGTCATAATCTTTCCCAGAAAATGAGGTTTTTATTGGTATATTTTTATTAGACATATTATTCCCCCTCCTTAGCTTTTCTAAACTCTTCTGCTTTGATAGAGATTTCTTCTTCGGATAATCTATCGCCAACTTTTGGCAATCCTTCAATTACTTTAGGTTTATTTGCAATCCTGTTAAGCAAAACATTTTTGGTCTTCTCGAACTTTGAAGCTGGTAAGTCAATAATTTTTTCAATCTTATATGCTTTGCAAATATCGATGTTAGCCTGCTTGGCAAGATTTTCAAGCTCTATACCTTGCTCTGCGCTGATAAACTCTTCGATTTTTGGTAAATCTTTGATAGGTTGCTTCTGTTGTTTTGGTGCTTCTGACGCTTTATTTTCGCCGTCTTCTGGTAAATCTTCTCCAGCATAGATGTAAAGTCCTATACCAAACATTGCGATATTTTTCACTAAACAACGCATAATTGTTTTATTTATGTCAAACATTGTTGCAGGTTCAACAAATTTTTTGACAGGTGGAGCGCCATTATATCCCTTCACGGAGTATTCTTGTTTTACATTGCTCATAGCTTTATTTGCTCCATCCATTACTGGCAACCACATTTTCTTTGTTTTACCTCCAGCTTTTATTTCTGTCCATACCATATACCCTGTTTTTTCATCGAATTGGTATGGCGAGCCATTAAATTCCAAAATATTATATTCCCAATCTGGATAAGCTTTTTCCATTTCTGCTACAGCAAAAGCCCAGCTAAGATATGTCAATTCTGTGTTTCCTGATTTCTTTTTTTCAACTTTACCATTAACGTTTAATTGCAATAAAGTTTCAAATTTTGTTAGTTCTTTTGTTTCTTTCATATAGTTATTTTAAGTTAAGTTAATGTTAATAATACTTTTTAAAAGTATCTCAAGCCATATTATTGAAGGCTTTTTTAATTGTCAATAAGTTTTTTTACTATTGTTTCATTTTTATAATCGGGCACTAATTCATAAAAAACAGAAGCCCCGTTATTTATATCATTAAATAACTTTGAACTTTTATGCCCAATTATAATTCTTCTGTTATATTTACCCTTGCCCCAATCTCTCCAAAAAAAATCACTGTATTTGTTTTTTTCTTCGAAGTTTACTTCAGCTTTCTCAATTTCTTTTCTGATATGCTCAAGTAAACTTCCGTAAATACCAATTTGACTGGCAAGATTAGTTTTAGTGTTGGCTTCAAAATGTCCAACATCTTTTATTAATTCCAATATCTTTGGGATTCTGGCTTCTAGGTCTAACATAAGTATAACTCTGATTTGGTTTTAGAGGTGTAGTTGCCGTCATTATCGAATTTTCCCTCTTCTTTCATAACTTCGACTTTATATCGAATTTTTCTATTAATTTTTTCGGCTAATTCCTTTATTTCTTTTTGAGAATATAAAGAAGTTGATTCGTCTTCATTCTCAATTTCAACTTCTTTGATATAAATTTCTTCAAGGTAATTGTCCTCAAAATATTCTATCATTGCTTCGATACTATTAAAATCGAAGGCTTCTTTTTCTCCATTAATTTTTATACTTATCATATTTTTCTTAAGTTAAGTTAATAAATTGCCCGTCTTTCCGAGCTTTCATTTTATAAATTTGTTTTCTTCAATAAAATTGGTTATTATTAATGTCAATTTAGCTTTTAAATCAGGATTGTTTTTAAATATTTCAAACAATTTATCCGAATTAGAAGTGGCTTCATTTACTAAATTTCTAACCAATTTTTTCTTTAACTCACTTTTGATGTCAGTTATAGATAAATTATCCTGCAAAATTTCATTTATTGTTTCTGCAAAAATTTGTTTAAATTGTTCTGAATTATTTTTTATGATAATTTCTATTATTCCTTTTAAGGGAGAACCATAACCTTGCATAACTTCTATACAACTTTTTTGTATTGATATACTTAAATTCTCTTTTAAATTCTTGAGAATAATTTGCTCTAAATTAAATGGCTCATATTTTTGCTTTTCAACTTCTGACAATCTAATTTCTATATTTGCTAGACAATTTTTAAATTCAGTCATAGCGCGAGCATTATTTGATATAATATCCATAAGTTCTTGTTTTTTCATATATTTTTCTTAAGTTAAGTTAATAAATTGCCCGTCTTTCCGAGCTGTATTGGTGCGACTAAATGGACTCGAACCATTACTTGACGGATTTTAAGTCCGTTACCTCTTCCGTTGGGCTATAGTCGCATAATTTGCCTTTTTACAGAAGGCTAACTGCGATTGTAGTGGGAATCGAACCCACACAAACATAGCACTAGAACCTTTCTACCATTGATAATGCGTATTTCTACGACTAGCTTTTGTCTATACAATCTGCCCTTTATTCAGAGGGGCGACCAAGCCCATAAATAAAGTATTTTCGCACCATCTTTCTCTGTGCCGAATATGACAAAGCCCCGCGTGTCTTCCGACTTTACCGCACCTCACGATTAGGCTTGAGCCTAACCGCTTTGTCTTGCCCTCTTTTATTCCCTCATGCCGAAATCCATCGGCTGGTAAATTAATATAGCTAGTAAGGCTTATTAATTCGTATCTTGCGATATAGACGCTTACCCGCTCCGATTTGTGATGGGCGACTTTAAGTTGTCTCACAAACCGCATTTTTGCTTAACACTTTTAAGACTTAAAGCCTGTCTATCCCTTTCGGAATTTCTGCACTCATCTTTACCCGTGCCGAGTTAAATATTTACTTTTGTAAGTAAAGTAAACGCAATATAATCAAGCCCTAATTAATTGTCAATAAGTTTTTTAAATAATTTATTAAATTATTTTTCTGCACTATTTCATAATGCTCACTAGCAATAATTTCACTTGCGCTACAAACAATTTTTTTGGCCTTGAGGTGTTTATATTTTATTACCGCATCAGTGCCTTTCATATTTTCCTTCTCCAAGTTATCATCAAAACAAATTACATCGAATTTATCGCTTATTAATAAATCGTGGTCAAAATAATCAATTATTGTTATATAATCATATAAACCAGCTTTTGTCGCTAAGTACTCATATAATTTATGATAAATTATATCGTCCTCGATTATTAATATTTTCATATCTACCAATTTAATTTTGAAAGTTGCGCTAAAACAAATATAGCTAATAAAATAATTGCTGGTTCCATGTTAATATTTTTTTATTTTGTTTTTATTGATATAATAAACGCCGTTTCCGTCACATTTATCACAAGTTTCTTTCCAACTCACAGATGCTAGATAATCAACTAAATTAGCAAATCCCATTCCCCAAATTCCATAATTCTGTTTATTAGTTTTGGTGATTTCGCCTTTACCATTGCATTTTTCGCATTGAGTTAAAATTTTATCCATAAAATACCTCGTACTTTTCATATTTATTTACTCCTCCTTGTTGTTTAGTTGTTCCTCAATCAAAGCATGAAATCTTATTCCTTGCCCTGACAAAATTCTTTCAAATTTGCAATCAATATAATCTGAGTTATACCTCCCCTCCATCGGATCTCCTTCTAAGATAAGAATCATTCCTTTGAGTTGTCTTATCAAATAATCTTTTTCTAATAACTTCACTTCTTTACCCACTTACTCCTCCTTAAATTTAACAAAACCAGCATTATAAAGCTTTATTAATAAGCGTGCAGCGGTATCTGCGAGTGATTCGTTTTTTTCTTTACCAACTGAAATATAATCATCATTTAAATAGACAATTCCACCACTACATAAAAGATATTCTTGTTTGTTAATTTTAGGCAAAGCATAAAGTAGCGTTTCGAGGTCGTAAGCTTTAACATTACCTTTGCCATCAGCATCTGCAATATGTCTCATTTCTTGCCCTTTATCATAGCAATACCAATAAAAATCAGTTTCAGCCTCAAACCCCGCTTCTTTTAGTTTTTTTGAAATTTCGTAAGATGTTATTTTCATAGTTTATTTATTTAAGTTAATAATTGGTGGTTTAGGTGGTAGTGGCATCCAGTGTGAAAAATATAACTCTCCTTTTTCAAATAAAGATTTTTCAACATTATCTAAATAAAGTGTACTCCAACCAAAACAAAAATTTTTGTCTTTACATGATTTAACGAATTTACCATATAAGTATCCTCGCTCGTCCAACAATTTATCATTTTTCAGAGTTAGCCAAACAAAAACAGAATAACCTTCGGGACATGTTTCGATTGGTTGCCATTCCATAATCCCATTTTGAATTATTTTTATTGAATCTTGTTCTATATTTTTTTCCATAGTTTATTTATTTAAGTTGTTAAAAAAATTTTGAAATTCTCGATTGCCAAATTGACCCTCTGTTAAGTCAATAATTTCTTTTATCGAATATTTAGTTTTAACTTTATCTAAATTATCAATAAAATATTTAGTTCCAGTATTGCAAGCCCCAGTTATTGTCATATAACATTGAATAGCTTCATCTTTAGTTAAAATACTTTTTAAAGTTAAATCTTTATATTTTGAAGTGTCTCTATCGGAAAGCTTATATATCAAGTTTTCTTTAGCTTCTTTAATTGTATTTCCGTGAGAATAGACTTTTTTATTGTTTCTATCGATTTCGATTAAATAACTAATTTCAGTCTTGCCATGATTTTTGATTTTATATACATTATTTTTTTTAGAAATAATCTCGCTCAAAATCTCATCCGCAATTATTGATTTTTTTCCAGTGATTGAATGAATGCCATTAACTAAATGCCCTTTTATGTTCGATGGACAAATGTGAACAATATCACCTTTTTTAGGCAAAATAACTTCATAAACATTTCGATTAACTATTACGCAATCACTACCAGTGTCGAAAGTGCAATCACTACCAGTTTTAAAAGTGCAATCACTACTAGTTTTAAAAGTGCAATCACTACTAGTTTTAAAAGTGCATCCACTACCAGTTTTAAAAGTGCATCCACTACCAGTTTTAAAAGTGCAATTATCACCAGTGTCGAAAGTGCAATTATAACCAGTTTTAAAAATGCAATTATCACCAGTTTTAAAAGTGCAATTAAAACCAGTGTCGAAAGTGCATCTACTACCAGTGTCGAAAGTGCAATCACTACCAGTTTTAAAAGTGCAATCATCATAAGTTTTAAAAGTGCATCTATTACCAGTTTTAAAAGTGCATCCACTACCAGTGTTGAAAGTGCATCTACTACCAGTGTCGAAAGTGCAATTATAACCAGTTTTAAAAGTGCAATTATCACCAGTTTTAAAAGTGCAATTAAAACCAGTGTCGAAAGTGCAATTATTAATATTAGCAAAATCGAAAACTAGATAACATTCTCTACTCGAAAATGTTTTAGTTTCCCCATCCCAGTTAAATTTATATAAATCTAAAGGTTTTCCATCGAGTAAAACTCTTTTTTGTACTTCTATTTTTGTTAAGTTTGTCATGTTTTATGTTAAGTTGTTAAGTTGTTAAATATTTGAATGTGTTTATCAAGCACAAATTCCTGAGTTATATTTCCGTTTCTCAAAACTTCATTTTTAAACCAGTCTCCGGCAAAAAAATGATAAAATCTTGAGTCATAAACTGGTAAATAATTATCAAGATTGTTTAAAATCTTAATTTGTTTACCAAAATTTATTCTAAGATAGCCAAGCAAGCCTTTATGATCTCTATTACTATGAAGTGAACCAAACCAGCCCTCTTTTTTAGCTTTTTCAATAGTGAAATGATTTGATGGATTATCAAGCCATTTATTGACTTGCTCCCCAATCATTTCATAAAATTCCTCTTGATCTATAAACTTTTTTATTTGTTGTTGTGTGTTTTGTTTCATATTTTTTTAATTAGATTAGTTTTTATTGCTTCAAGCTGGGGTAGTCTATTATTTTTATTTAAACTATTTCCTGCCTCAAGTTTGACTTGTTTATTTTGATTTAATTCCGCCAAATAATCGTCAGGATAGTCAAAATAAATTTCTTTTAAATTTGCACTAGTTATTGGACATTTTACATATCTTGTTTTTTCGATTGCTTTTGGAATAAAAGCATCAATCCAATCTTTAACCGCTGGTCGCCCTTTAAATCCATAAGCCTTGTTCCAATCATCTTTTGTCGTTTCTTTTAAAAGATTGTTGCAAGTATCTAAAAATCTTTTGTCAGTTAGTTTGTCTTTTAATGCACCATAAACCATTTCTGTGTATAATTCCGAGTTGGTAAATTCAAAGTTCTCTATAAACATATAAAAACCTTTTAAAAAAATGTTTATATTAAGCATTGTCGCTTCCATGTTTTTTTTGTAAGTTAGAAAATATTTGCATATTCTGGTTTTGTTCAATCTGCTGTTTTGTCAAAAATGTTTGCTTCGGCTGTTGTTGTTGGTTGTTTGGTTTTGGTTCAAATACTCCCTGCCAACTGTTTTTAATTGAATTTTCTAAAGCTATGTTAGCATTACCAGCTCTTAGATTCTCAAAGTTTGTTAAATCTTTTAGCAATAATTCCTTCGCTTTGTCTGTTAATGGTTTTTTTATCTTTACTCGCATCTCAATAAAAGAATTAAATAAATCTTTATTTATAAAGATTGGTAAATCATTATCATTCTTAATATCATTATCATTCTTATTCTTATTATCATTCTTATTATCTGCTACTTTTGCTACCTTTTGCTTGCATTTGCTAGCATTTGCTACCTTTTGCTTGCCACCCTTTGAACCTGCTTTTTTTCTAGCTTCACAGGTGATTTGATATTTTTCAGCGTCTCTTTTAAACTGATTTAAAAAGGGCTCAAAAATGATAGAAATTAAATTATTTGTGGGTAAAATATTTTGAGATTGATAGTTGAAAATTGCTTTAAAAAGTTTCCCAGCTTCTTCGTCAGAAAGTTTATTCAAAACCGAGAGACTATCCTTATGTAAGATAAAAGATTTATTTTGTGTTTGATTTGTCATTTTGAGTGTCCTGTATTAATTTTATAAGATTATCCGCAAAGTCATAGAATCCCTGCTTAATTCTTTCTTCAACAAGCTTTGGCAATTTTAAATCTGCCAAGTCGTCAAGAGTTCTAGCAATTTGTCTATTTTGTTGTCGCTTAATCTCGCTTATCACTGTTTCCTGTGTTTGTTGCATTTCTGCTTCCCCTAACGTGGCGGTGAGGTTGCGGGGGGCAAGCCTCACCATAAATAATAAACAATCCCCCCCCGAAATGTTTATGTGCTGGCAAGCATACTCATCTTTGTCTATTGATTCAATGATTAAATAGCGCTCAACTTTCGCTTGCCAATAGTAAACTTGTAAAACGGTCTATTAAACAAGCTTACTATAAGAAAGCGAAGGGGGTTAACTACTCCCCCTTTGCCCAACTTAACTAAAAAACCCTATGAAAAAAGTTTGATTTATTTTTAATCATCACTTTCTTTTTGTCAAGTCTTTTATTTTTAACGCAATATATAATAAACTTATCGTGCTATAAGCCCCGAAAAGTAATTTATTAACAAAATTGAATTGTGTTCCGACCAATAAGATTGAAAAAACTAGCAACCATAATAAAAACAAGGATAATTTTTCATTTTTGTTCATTATTCCCCCCAGTTTTGGTTTTGTGTTAAAAATTGACAATCTCTACATTTGCTTTTAAAGCTCATGATTTGATTGTGCGCTTGTTTTAAAGCCAGCTCGTTATTAGCTAACTGGCTTTTTAAATCCTCGATTATACTTTTAGCTTCAAATAATTGAGTTTCTAAAACTATTAGCTCGTTATTATTTGACATGCAGTTATTTTTATATCCTTGCCAGCAATAACTCGCTAAGGCTATAAAAATAACCGTTAAATAAGCTTTTATTATTTTTTTTAAGTTATTGGTCATTTTTTTTCTTATTTGTTCTTGTTTTGATTAAATGCCCGTTATCAGTATTTTTCAAAAGGTTGATTATTTCAGCCCTTGAAATTATTACGCCGTGGTCATGGTTCATTTTAAACACTGTTTTGGCAATTGATTTTTCTTTGATAAAAAAATTGATTATTGTTTTATCGTAAGTTCCGTCATTGTTTTTTTTTATATATTGTGTCATAATTTTTATTTATTTTAATGTTAATAATTCTTTGATTGTTTTTTCAAAATTCACAAAATCATTATGACTCTGCAAATCTTCAAGTTGTTTGAGGTACAATTCTTTTTGCGTTTCATTAAAAACTTCGTTATCGTTTTTAATTAAGGACTCAACATCCTCATAACTTTTTAAAAAAGCCTGCACCTCAAACAATTCTTTGTTTACCTTTTTTATTTCTTCTAAAAGGTCTTCTCTTTTATTATTATAAAAATTTAAAAAATAGAGTTTTCCGGATTTATAATTTTTAAAATACATTTACTCCCCCTTATTTAATAATACATTAATCAATAACTCTCCGAGGCTTTTACCATTTGGGAGTATTGTATGGCAATCAAAACTCGCACCCTCTAAATTTGCACCCCTTAAATTTGCACTCCTTAAATTTGCACACCTTAAATCCGCACCAGTTAAATTTGCACCCTTTAAATCCGCACCAGTTAAATTTGCAAACCTTAAATTTGCAAACCTTAAATCCGCACCAGTTAAATCCGCACCAGTTAAATTTGCAAACCTTAAATTTGCACCCTTTAAATTTGCCTCACTTAAATCGGCATCACATAAATTCGCCTCACTTAAATTTGCATCACATAAATTCGCCTCACTTAAATTTGCATCACATAAATTCGCTTCCCTTAAATTCTTTTTATTTTTTTCTACGAGCTCCTTTAAAGATAAATTTTCGTCTTCAAACATTAGTTGGTCGTCTGTGTTATAAATTTTAGTCATTTTACTCCCCCTTATTATTGTTAAGTAATTCACAAATACAATCCGCAATATCTTCGGCTGTGTTTTGATCTTGCTCGTTATTAGAATTATTTAAGCGCTCTAAGTGCCTCGCCACTTCTGGATAAGCAACGCTAATAATATCAATCTTTTCAATGATATTAAGCGGGTGAGCTTTAATATATCTTTCCGATATGTCGGCTGTGTCGGCCGTTTCGTTGTAATTTTTTACAATTCCACCCATTATTTCAAATAGACTCATTTTATATCCCCCTTTTAATTTTTAATAAAGTTTGTTCGATTTCGTAAATGCCACCACTTTCTAAGCGGTAAGCTAATTCATTTTTTAAATCAGCATTATCAATTAGATTTTGCCAATATTTAAACATTTTTAAAACGATGTAAAAAAGCTTCACCATGCGTTGATTGTATTCGTGCCTTGCGGTAAATAAATCACACGTGGAAGCGTTAAAGCTCGCTTCTTTCAGCTTTAAATTTACCTTGTTATATGTTTGTAAAATTTTATTAAGTTTTTTCATAGTTAGTTTTGTAAGTTAAATTTAAAATAGTTTTTTGATAATTAATAAAGAGGATAAAAGAATTATAATCAATAAGTAAAGTTTATTTAAAATAATAATATTATTTATTTCTTTTTGTTTCTTTTCGCGATATTTTTTATTCGCCAAAACATGTTTTTGTTTTTTAGTTGGTTCTTTCATTGTTGCCCCCGTTATTAGTTGTTGAAAAAGAAAAGTTAGAAATTTGCCAAGATTTATCGTGGTCCGGTCCAATTTGTTCAGCTTCAAACTTATAAATTAAACGTTTTGATTTAAGCGGCGGAATAAATTTTTGTATAAGGGTAATATCATAAATAGATATATCTAAATTGTGTTTTTCAAAAATACTAATTATAATGTTTTTAACATGGTTTCTTATTGCTGTTTTTAAAGATTTAGAGACATTAATTTTTAAGCCATCTTTTAGTGCCTCAAAATCATAATTGCCCATTAAATAAGCCATTACAAAATTAAATTCATCTTTATTCAATTTAGCTTTTATTTCGTTTAAGATTTTGTTTATATTATTTTTAATAATTAGTTCATTTTTTTCACAAGCTTTTTCAATTTCTTCTTTGTTAATTTCTTCAAAAACGTCACGCAATCTAGTACGCATCACGTCCCCATCTTTCTTGTATTCGTCAACATTATTAACAATAAAATTAGCTTCTAAAAAATTATTTACATTTTCATAAAATTGGGCGTGCCAATTCTCGTCATCATCGGGTAAAAAATTACTATCATTAATATCAATTAAAATAGCTTTGCCGTTATTAGCACAAATAAATCTATAATTTTCTTGCTTGCTCGCAAAAAATTGCAAATAATCAATAAAATCGCAATTTTTTATTTGATAATCAAAATAATCTAAATTATTTAGTCTAATATAACCGCCGTTATCAAATTTTAAAATAAGCTCGTTGTTTGAAATTTGTATATCGATTAATTTGTTCATTGTTGCCCCCGTTGTTAGTTTTTAATAATATTTTTGACCCAAAAAATTAGCTTATTTATTGGGTTGCTCCTTTTTAGGTTCAAAAAGGTAGTGCAATTTTGAGGTCTTTTTTGAAGTAAATCTTGTTTAATTAAATTTTTCATATTTTTTTTTAGTTAAGTTAATAAAATGGGTTTGGCGTGGTGTTTGTTTAGTTATTTTTTTAATTTTTTTCATATATTTTAATTTAATGGTTTATGGTTCTAGTTCCAAACCTTGACGATATAGTTGATTTATCGCCTAGATATTGATTTTTCATGGCTACAAGGTTCAATATTTCTCTTTCTAAGTAATATAAATTGGTGATAGTAATAACTTTATGACAACCAATAAAGTAGGTTAGTTTAAGTTGATTAGCCCCTTTTTTTGTAATTTTAATATTCTCAAATATAACTAATTCATAACAATTACCCTCAAATGAAGTTATCCAAGTGTTCCTGTTTCTCCACTTAATAACTATTTTTTGATTGTTGTTTAATAGTTCTTTTATTTGCTTTTTCATATATTTTAAATTTAATTGTTATATTATTTTGCTATTGATTTAATTATAAATTTTGTTTCATTATATTTTTTTTTAAGCTCCTCTATTGTTTGAAAGTAAAGAATACCCGGCACAGTAAAACGATAATCGACAATATTGCCGTTATGATTTAAAACCTGAATTTCTATTGAAATTGGAATTTGTGATTTACAATTTCTATTTTTTTTAAAAGTTATAGCCATACAAATAAAAGTTAATTGTTTATAATTTCATAATCTCCGGAGCGGTTTTTAAAAGCCTTTTCAATGCTTTCTAGGTTATTGTCTACGCTTGCCATTATTTCAATTTCTGCCTGCTTAAAACTTCTTTTAAAAGAGGCAAGTAATTGGCGGCCAGTTTCTAAGTGAACCAAAGCAAAATAATCGCCTTTGTAAAAAAAACATTGATTGCCGGCAACCTCGATTATTTTAATCACCTTAACAAGTTTTTTAGTCTCCCCCGTGCTTAGCGGTTTGATTTTTATATAAAGGTTTAATTGTTGTTTTTTCATAGTTTTATTAATTATTTTTAATATCTTTTATTGTTTCGGCAACCAGTTGCCAATCGCCAAATTGCCAAGCTTTTTCAACCCGTTTTTTTAAAATAGCGTGATTGATTTTTTCGGCTTCCTTAGCGGTATTAAAGCACCAATTGATTTTATATTTGATATTCATATATTTTTTATTTTAAGTTTAAGTTAATAAAGCGGGCTTTGTGGCGTAATTTTTAATAAAATTATTTTATTTTTTTTGAAAAGACTCTGAAGAAGTAAGTGTAGACATCCTCGTTGTAAGTGTTAATTGAGCCATCAAGCAAGCTTTCAAGATTTTCTTTGGCATCAACAAGTCTAGAATCATCATCGGCGCCGTCATAATCAATGACATACATTTTGGCCATTTTTGCAAGTCTAGCCCTGCCGGCTTGAAAGGCTTCTTTATTGCTAAAGGCATAGGTCTGTAGACGATCAAGCTCTCGCGCATTTTCAGATCTTTGGCCGTCTCTTTGCTCGTAAAATTTTATGGTATATTCTTTTTGCATATGTTTTTAATTTAGTTAATATTAATTTAAATTAAACAGTTATTTAATTTGTTGATAAGCATCATAAACAAGCAAATTTAATAAGTCAAGTAATAAAATTAAATAATTCAAAATAATAATCAAATTGAGACAAGCTTACAGTCCTAAGGCCTCGGCAGGGGGGGGGAGGGTATAAAAAGAAAAAAATTTAAAAAAATATTTTAAAATAAAATTGATTAAAAAATGAAATTAAAATGATAAAATTAGAAGTTAATAAAAACTATTAGAAGTTAAGAAAATGATAAAAAAATGTGTCAAGATAAATAATAAAAAAAAATGAAGTGTTGAAAATATTGACTCAAAATGATATAAATGCTTGTGGAGTCAAGAAAGACTAGGATAAAAAAATAAGTTGACTTTGGCAAAAGTTGTGGTAGGATACAAAAAAAACAAAAACAAAATAAATAAACAAACTAAAAATAGTTTGTTAAACAAAAGAAAAAATAAAAAAGCTCTTTCTTAATCTCAATCAGCCTTTTCTTTTTTTTGATTACTTTTTTTTCTTTTAAAAAATATATTTAGCAAAAATAGCAATTGTTAGCATTTGCTACAAATAGAAATTAAGTTTACATAATCTTTTAAATTGAAAAAATCTATTGACAAAAATAAGTTTACATAATAGATTAAAAATTATTGTGCTCGGAATTGAAATGATTAATAAGATTAGATTAGATTGATTATTATTTTTAGTTCGTTCATTGTCTAAATATCGCACGCGCGCGTTAAATAATTGCAAAAAAATGCAGGATTTAAAAGAAATAAAAAAAAAAGAATTATCAAAAGCTGATTCATTCGAATTACTCGAAAAAAATCTTGATTATGTATTAAATAAAATAAGCAATAATATTAGCTACGCTTCTATAGCTAAAGAATTTAATATAAATGTAGCAAATCTCTGCTTCTTTCTTAATCAAGATGAAGTGCGCGAAAAAAAAGAGGTCGCTTTACAAATAGCATCTTATAAAATAATTGATGAAGCAAAACAACATCTTGAATCGATAGACGCTGATGATACGAACGCAAGTGTTCGCAAGAAATGCGAATTATCACAATTTGCAACATATTTGGCAAAAGTTAAGAATAGAAAAGAATTTGATTTGAATTATAAGTCTCAAGAATCACTGACAAACAATAATAATATTATTACTCCGCAACTTACGCTTAAAGTTGTTAATAATTCCGAAAATCAATTAAAAATCACAAATAATGAAGAAAATAATTAAAATATCACTATTTTTATTAATTCTATTAATTTCTAATAATAGCTTCGCGAGTTGTCGCTGTGTTTGCATCAACCGTCAATCAATGCAAATGTGTGATTCAAGCTTTGATATTCCAGCAAATTGTTATTTGAAGAGATGTTAAACGATAATGCAAAATAACGTTGTAAACTTCGAGCTTCAAGAAAAACAATCTATATGTTGGACTTCGCCAGCAACTGAAATTCTTTATGGCGGTAGTGCTGGCGGGGGTAAGTCTCACGCAATGCGAGTAATTGCAATAATGCTTGCGTTCAGTGTTCCAAATATTCAAATTTATTTATTTCGTCGAGTGTTCGCTGACCTGCTCAAAAATCATGTTGAAGGCTCTTCGGGGTTTCGTGCGTTGCTTGCTCCGTGGATTAAAGAAAAATTTGTAAAAATCACTGAAGAGGAAATAACGTTCCAAAATGGTGCAAAAATTTATTTGTGCCATTGCCAGCATGAGAAGGACGTGTACAAATATCAAGGGGCTGAAATGCAAGTGATTTTGATTGATGAGTTGACGCATTTTAGCGAGAAAATTTACAAATTCTTAAGAGGTAGAGCAAGGCTTGGCGGTGTTGAAGTGCCAGAGCATTTAAAACATAAACTCCCGCTTATCTTGTGCGGTAGCAACCCCGGGGGAATTGGTCATGAATTTGTTAAACAAATGTTTATTGATAACTGCAAACCCTTTGAGCTTAGAAAAATGAGCGTTGAAGATGGTGGAATGATTAGGCAATATATCCCCGCACGGCTTAGCGATAATGAAGTATTGATGAAGAATGATCCGAATTATGCTGACAAGCTACAAGGTTTAGGCGGTGCATTAGCAAAAGCAATGTTAGATGGTGATTGGGACGCTATCGAAGGAGCTTATTTTGATAACTTTGATGCTAAAAAGCATGTTGTTGATTATGTCAATGTTCCGCATACTTGGCACAAGATAAGAGCTTTTGACTGGGGCTATTCTCGCCCATTTTGTGTGCTTTGGGGTGCAGTGTCGGACGGCTCGCTTGTTGATTGCGGAGGCATTAAGCGTAGTTTTGCAAGAGGCGCAATCATTGTTTATCGTGAATTCTATGGTTGCACTGGCAAAGCAAACGAAGGCTTAAAAATGAATGTTCCCGAAATCGCTAAGACAATTAAAGAATTGCAGATGGGGGAAAAAATGGATGCAATGGTTGCAGATCCTGCAATATTTGATGTTTCAAGCGGGGAATCAATCGCTAATCAATTTGAGAAGCAAGGAATTGGCTGGCTTCCTGCTGATAATAAACGGGTTAATGGTTGGCAACAAATAAGAGCAAGGTTTACTGGTAATGAAGATGAGCAACCACTTCTTTACATAACTTCTAATTGCAAGAATCTACTACGCACGATTCCACTTATGCAATATGATAATTCTAAGCCTGAGGATTTAAACACAGATTTAGAAGATCATGCAGTTGATACTTTACGCTATTTGTGCATGAGTCGCCCGATTATTCCAGCTGAAATTAAAAAACCAATGACAATGCAGGAATCAATAAATAAACAATTTGAAGTGCAAAGGTTAATTGATGAAATAAAAAAACAAAATGAACTATTGACAAAAAGAAAGTAATAAATAATATAAAAAAAATATGAGCATGAACCAAATTGAAACACAAGACGAATTATCATCACTCACAGGCGAGCAAAGGCTTGTTGATATTTGGCGCCGTGAGATTGATAACGCTAAAAAATATCACGAAAAATCAAAAGAAATCGCTAAAAAATATCAGGAAATTTACGAATCCCAAGCGGAAGAAGCTGAATTACAATCAAATTTCCCAATATTTTGGAGCAATACACAAGTTTTAAGACCACTTCTATTTTCTAAGCTTCCCAAGGCAAATATTACGCAATCTTTTTTTAATGACGATGAGATTTCAAGAATAGCTAGTGAATTAGTTGAAAGATTAATTACTTATTTACTGAAAGAATCTGATGCTGAAAATCAAATTGAGAAAATAAGAGATGCTTATTTGGTTCAAGGCATTGGAATACCAAGAATTGTATTTATACCGCCTGAACCAATTGAAATTAAAACTAAAAAGAAAAAGAAAAAACAAAAGCCAGAAATGGAAGATGAAGGCGAATCTGAAAATGAAGATGAATCATCATCTAAGGATTATTCCGAAGATATGGCGGAAGGTGAAACTGAAGACACAGAAGAAGAAACAACTTACGAAACTGATGAATCTAAAAAATCATTCACGATTGAATTTGTTGATTACCAAGATTTTCTTAAAAGCACAGAAAAAGAATGGAATAGGTTAAGATGGGTCGCGTTTAGAAAATATTATTCACGCAAAGAATTAATTGATTATTTTGGCAAGAAAGGCGAGAAAGTGCCAATGACTAATAATAAATTTGAATATCTTGGTGAACAAGAAGAAGATCTATATAAACTATGCGAAGTTTGGGAAATTTGGGATAAGGAAAACAAAATGTGTCATTTTATCACTTTTGCTGGCGATGGTTATGTTTTAGATAGCCAAGAAGATGGTTATAATCTAAAAAATTTCTTCCCAATACCGATGCCGATGGGGCTTAATGAGTCTAAAAAGCTATTACCCGCCCCTTTATTTTCGAAGTATAAAAATTTATCCGAAGATTTAACTGAAATTCATGACAGAATTCAAAGCTTAATCAAGCAAGCTAAATTTACAGGTGCTTATACTTCATTTGCCGAGGAATCAGACATTCAAAATATAATGAATGGTAATGATGGCGAATTTAAACCACTTAAAACTACTGCAAATATTGATGATGCTAGAAAATTAGTTGTATTTAAACCCCTCAATGAAATTGTTAATACAATTACTGTTTTAAGAACTGAAAAGATGGCACTTAAGCAAGATATTCAGGAAATAACTGGTTTAAGTGATATCGTCCGCGGTTATAGTGTAGCAAGTGAAACCGCAACGGCTCAACAATTAAAAGGTAATTTTGCTATTAGCAGAATCCAACCATTACAAAAAGAGGTTGAGTTCACTATAAGAGACACAATAAGACTCTTGGCAGAGTTGGCAGTTGAAAAAATGTCTATTGATGAGATAATTAAAATAACTGGCTTAAAAGTTGTTGATGTTGAATTAATAATGAAAAATGCTCGTCAATCTATTGAAATGGAAAAAAGGCACGCAATTTCATTATTAAAGCCCGAAGACCCCAATAATCAAGAAAAAATTATGATGTTGGAGCAACAAGCACAACTTGGCTTGCAAAAAACATTAAAAGATTTACAAGATCAGCTAAAAGGCTTTGTGATTCAATATAAAGACAAATATAAATTAGAAAAAACAATTAAAAACGATAAACTTCGTTGTATTTCTATTGATATTGAGACTGATAGCACAGTAAAGATAGACCAAAACCAAGAAAAAATGGATAGAATGGAATATATTCGCACTATTGGCCAAACAATTCAATCTATGGTCCCAGCCGTTCAAACTAATGTTATTTCTAAAGATGCACTCAATGAATTTGTAATTTTTGCCTCGAAACCATTTAAAGTTGGTAGAAACCTTGAAAATTATCTTAAAAATGAAGAGCCAATTGAGGAAAAACCAGACCCGCAAGCAATGATAGCACAAGCTGAACTTGAAATGAAAAAACAAGAATTACAATTGAAAGCACAAGAAATAACTGGTAAATTAGATTTAGAACAACAAAAAGTAAATGTTGATAAGGCTAAGGTTCTAAATGACCAGAATAAATTTGAGCAAAAACTAGAATTTGAAGATGCTAATAAACAAGCTGATAGAGAAAGCAAAAGACTTGATATGAAAGTTAAAGCTGGAACGGAACTTGTAAATGAGCAAATTCGTAATGCTAACCAACCAACGCAAATATAATATGCCATTAAAAAAAGGTTCATCAAATAAAGTTATTTCTGCTAACATTAAAAAAGAAATGAAAGCTGGCAAGCCACAAAGACAGGCAATCGCAATTGCCTTGTCTAATGCTGGTAAATCTAAAAAGAAAAAATAAATATGAAAAAAGGTTTATATGCAAATATTCACGCTAAAAGAGCAAGAATTGAAGCTGGTTCAGGCGAGAAAATGAGAAAAGTAGGAACAAAAGGTGCTCCTACTGCTAAAAATTTTAAAGAAGCTAAAAAAACTGCTAAAAATGACAAAAAAAACAGTTAATTTAAGTATCGGGCGTGGTGAGAAGTCAAAAACAGGAGGACTTACCGCTAAAGGTAGAGAAAAATATAATAATGCAACTGGAAGTAATTTAAAACCACCAGTAAGTAGAGAACAAGCACAGAAAAGCCCAAAAGCGGCCGCTCGTAGAAAATCCTTTTGCGCTAGAATGTCAGGAGTTCCTGGTCCAACATCTAAAAATGGTAAACCAACTCGTAAAGGATTAGCATTAAAAAAATGGGATTGTTAAATGTATGCTATTTAAATATTTATTTGATGATTCTTATATGGATTGCCGATTTAGAACTAAAATAAGTCGTCAATTAACTTATTTAGAATATAAAACAAAAAATAAAATTATAAAAAGAATATTTAGTTTGCTTAGCAGTCTGCAAGAAAAAATATTACCTATTCATTATAGCTTAAATTTAAAAAAAATAATCGAACCTATTTATATAGAAAAAAAAGAAGATTTAACGATTGACGGCTATATTAATAAATATGGCTCAATTTATAATCACGCTGATGGTAAGAATTACACTACAAAAAAATCTTATCTTGATGCCTTAAAAAAAACAGGACATCATATTAAAGATTATTAGCTATTGACAATTATTATTAACCAACTATTTTGATTATGGATACACAGGAAAACTACAAAAAAGAAATGCTTGATTTAATTAAGCAAAATACCGATTTACAAGAGCTCGAAGCTGTTGAAGAAAAGGTTGAAGAAGTAGCAACTGAAGAAATCCAAGATAAAGAAGAAACACCAAACGAAGAAGAAACCGAAAATAATGAGAGCGAGAACCAAGAAAAGGTTAAAATTGATAATGAAGTCAATATCGACAAAGAATTATCAGGTTTACCTAAAGAATTGGTAGAAGCTGTCAAAACTTTTAAAGACCCTGAAGATAGGGAAAAAGCTATTAAAATTGCCAAAGAACAGCGTGCAAGAGAAGACAGGCTACATTTACAACTTGGCAATACTAAGAAAGAGCTTGAAAATGTAAGTGGATTATTAAGAAATTTAGAAACTAATCCTGCTGAAACTTTTAAAGCCTTAGCAAAACGAGTCAATTTTAATTTAAAACAAGTCGTAGATGAAGCTGTTTATGAAGATGAGTTATACCTCACTCCCGAAGAGCAAATCAAACGAGAAGCAGAAAATATCAAACAAAACTCTTATCAGTTATTACAAGCGGAAGTTAATAAACGAGAAGCTCAAGAGCTATTGGCAGAATTTTTAGAAGATTCATCTCATAAAGAGCAATTAATCGTAGAACATCAACAAGAATTTATTAGTTTTTACAATCAAGAATTAGTAAAAAATGGTGTAAAAGATTATTATCCTTTAAAAGATAGAAAAAAAGCAATGGAAACTGCTTATTTACGAATTGAAAGATTGCAACCTGATTTTGAAGACAAAATTAGAGAAAAAATCTTAAAAGAAATAAACGAGCAAAAAAAAGAAAAATTTGATGAAGCTAAAAAGCAACAAAGAATTTCAAAACCAGTTGCTAATGGAAACAAGCCTTTAACTTATAAAGAAGAACAACTCGCGTTAATACGCAAATATAGCTAGATAAGAATTAAATAACAAAATTTAATTTTTATAATATTATGGCTGGAAATCCAAATTATAGCTCATTAATTTCGTCTACATTAGACAAATTTATGAAAGAATCTGTTACGTCATCAGTAATCGGTAATAATGCCCTACTTAAAGCTTTGCAAAACAAAGGCAGAATTATGCACGAATCTGGTGGTAGAAACTTTCAAGAAAACATTGCTTATGCAAGCAATTCAACAGTTCAGTTCCAAAATCCAACTGATTTATTAAATACTACTCCTCAAGATGAGTTCACTTCTGCAATTTTTGCTCAAAAAATGCTTACAGGAACCGATCAAATTTCTGAAAAAGAATTGTTGCAAAATGCTGGGGAAGCAAGAATTTTTAATCTTTTGGAAGGTAAAAGAAAAAACCTAATGGATTCTTTAAGAAACCAATTGGGTTCTGCTCTTTTTTCTGACGGCACTGGTTCAGGTGGTTTAGAAATTGGCGGTTTGCAATTATTAGTTGCTGATGATCCAACAACTGGAACAGTAGGTGGAATTGACCGCTCAACTAATGCTTTCTGGAGAAACCAAGTTTATGACTTTTCAACTTCTGGTGGCGGTAACGCTTCTGCAAGCAATATCCAAGCTGGTATGAATAGTCTTTATTTAGCTTGTCAAGTTCAAGAAGGTTCTTATCCTGACTTGATTCTTGCTGATATAAACTATTATAGTTTCTTCGAAAATTCTTTACAGCAAATCCAAAGAATTACAACTACTGGTGAAGGTAAATTAGGATTCGAACAATTAGCTTATAAGTCATCTGCTGTTGTTTATGACCCAAATTGCCCTAGCAATCATATGTATTTCTTGAATACTGACTATGTAAAGTTCCAACACTTGAATAATCCTTTATTTACTAGAGGCGAAACTCAAAGACCTGTGAACCAATTATATTATGTAACTCCAGTATATCTATACGGAAACTTGACTATTAGCTCTGCTAGAGTTCATGGTGTTGCTAAAAACTAAAATTTAAGGAGAAATAATTATGTCTAATTTTATATCTGTTGAAGCTGACATTATCGTTCAAAAGATTGATGAAACTTCAACTACTAAAAATCATTCACTTGGTAAAATTATTCGTGCTGTTGATAAAGCAAGCACTGATTATGGTGCAGGTGAATTTATCTATTTAAAAGGTGTTGCTTCAACTGCTGTTGGTTCTTGGGTGCTTTATTCGCCCGATGATTTTTCAACAAGCCTTTTAGCCGCTAATGATATTGGTTCAGTTGCAGTCGCAATGTCTGCTTGTGTTGCCGATAATTATGGTTGGTATCAAATTAAAGGTAAAGCAGTTGGTAAAGCTCTTGCAGGCTTTGTTGATAATGCAAATGTTTATTCTACTGCCACAGCTGGCTCGGTAGATGATGCAGTTGTTGCTGGTGATAGAGTTAAAAACGCAAAAGGCGCTTCTGCGGTTGGAACTCCTTCAACTGGCTTAGCTGAGTTTGAAATCGACAGACCATTTGTTGATGATGGTTTAGCCGCTTAATTAAACTAAATTTGGAGAGGGAGAGGATTCTCTCCCTCTTATTAACCAATAAATAAAAATTATGTCAAATATTATAGAACCAGTAAATCAATTCAGAGTAGAAGAAAAAAACGGATTATTTGTACAATTCTTCGATAAAAAAAGACAAAAAACTAATGAAGATTTAGAAACTATTGATATTTTAGATGAGTCTGGTAAGCCTATTTATGATTTATATGTAGAAATCTATAATAAAGATGATCCTTTTTCTATTGTTTGTAAAAAAGTAGAAGGAAATACTGTTTCTATTGTGTTGCCAAACGGCGTTAGAAAGCATTTTAAATATACTGAAGTTTATACAAAGGCTTTAGCTAAATATAATGAAAGAAAGGATGTTATTAATAAAGAAAATGACAAAATTGAAAAGTTAAAATTTGAACTCGAAGATTTAAAAAAGAAAAATAAAATAAAAAAAGAAATTGAGATAAAAAATAACAATATTTTAGAATAATGAGCTTATTAACCCTTTGCCAAGACATTTTAAAAGAAACTAAATCATCATTTATTCCCACTATTATTATTGGGAATAATGATGATGTAGCGCAACAAATTTTGCAGGCAGTAAAGGTTAGTATAACGGAATTATCAAGAAATTACGAATGGCAAGAACTTCAAAAGGAATATAGTTTTTCCAGTGTCATAGGTCAAGCAGAATATGATTTACCAACAGATTTTGATAGAATTGTAAATAATACATTTTGGAATGCCAGCCAAAACTGGGCTATGATTGGTGGTTTAACCCCTGAAAATTGGAGAGTTTTAAAAAACTCATTATTAACACAAGCCGAAACAGTTGAATATTATAGAATAAAAGGCAATCAAATAATTATTCATAGGACACCCTCTGCTGTTGAAAATTATGTTTATGAATATATTTCAAAATATATTGTTAAATCTTCTTCAGATGTAGAGCAAACGGGATTTTTAGCTGATTCTGATAATCCTGTTATTGATGATTATATTTTAAGATTAGACACAACTTGGAGATGGTTGAAAAATAATGGTAGAGCTTACGCAGATGAAAAAGCTATTGCTGAAAAAGCTATTGCTGAAAGAGTAAAAGCGAATGGTTCAAGGGGGACAATAACCGCCGAACCAACATTAAAAATTTATAATTCAATGATAAGCGCTTATAAGCCTATTAATGTATGAGATTGGAAGTTAGAACCTCACCATCAGTTTTACAAGAAAGAAACGGGCAAGCAATGCGCGTTAATATCCCAGCACCTTATGGTGGTTTAAATACTAGAGACTCCGAAAGTAATATGGAGCCAACCGATGCAGTAGTATTAGAAAATTTTATACCTGAACAAGGTGCGGTAAAATCAAGAAATGGCTATACTGAATATTGCACTGGCCTTACTGGTAATGTTGAAACTTTAATCGAACATTATTCAGCAAGCACAAGAAAGTTTTTAGCTTGCCATGGTGGTAAAATTAGTGATATAACAATCCCATCAAGCATAACAGAATTAGGTACAGGATACACAAATAACAAATGGCAATATGTCGCTTTTAATGGCTATACTTTACTTGTCAATGGGCAAGATTCGCCTATTAAATATAACGGCTCAACCATTACAAGCAATTCTATAAACCCAACAGGAGGTACAGCTTCCACTTTAAATGGGATTAATATTTTTAAAAGCACAGTTTATGTTTGGGATACTAATTACCCTTATTTTTGGCACGGAGCAGTAAATGCAATAAGCGGAACATTTTCAAAGTTCGATTTATCTTATATTTGCCCCGATGGTGGTAATTTACTAAAAATGATAACAATCAGCCGTGATGGTGGAGCTGGTGTAGATGATTATTGCGCTTTTTTAATGTCAAATGGCTACGCTATTGTTTATGAAGGCGATGACCCTAGTAAAGTAGCGCAATGGGCTTTAGTTGGTGTTTATAAAATAGGAAAACCAATAAGCATTCGTTCAACAATGAAAGTAGCTGGGGATGTTGCTATATTAACAAATCAGGATTTTATACTATTTTCAACCGCTTTACAAAATGAAGGACAAACAACTCAAAACACAAAATTAAGTGGTGCGGTTTTAAGTTCAATGCAAAATTACTCATCTAATTATGGATGGGAGGTTGTGTCTTACCCTAAAAAAGCTTTATTATTCTTTAATGTCCCAGTTTCAACCAATAGCACTTATTATCAATATGGATTTAACACAATTACAGGGGCAGGGTTTAAATTTACGGGTTTAAATGCTTTTACTTGGGGTTTGTATAATGATGATTTGTATTTTGGTGGCAATGGTAAAGTTTATAAGGCAGATACGGATACAGATGATAATGGCAATTATATTTCTGTTAAAGCACAAAATGCTTATAGCAATTTAGGTTCGCCAGCCGAAAAAACAATTAATAGTTATAGAAATACTTTAAAAGTTGATGGTTCTGCAGTTGTTAATTCGATAGTGAATTTTGATTACGATAGAACTTCATCAAAACAAACAAATTCTATTCAAGCAAGCGGTTCATTATGGGATGTTGCGTTATGGGATGTTGCTGAATGGAGCCCAGAAAATCAAACACAAAACAAATTAGTTTATTCGTCAGGTCAAGGTGTTGATGTGTCTATGAGGATTGAAGCTAATTTAAAAGGTCAACAATTAAGCTGGTATCGCACAGATTACAGCGTTAATATCAATAATATATTATAATATGGCATGGTTTAAAACAAAAATAAAACCCGATGGAACACCTATGACTCAACAAGAAATTGATATGGGTAATATATGGAGCAATTTATCAAATACCGAAAAAAAAGATTTGTTAATAAATAACCCCAATATTATTACGCCAGAAGGTAGTAGAACTTATGATCCTTTTACTAACACAGTAAGATTAAATGAGTCTGATTTTACTAAAAATCAAAGATTGGACCAAGAAAGATTAGCAATAGAGCTTTCAAGGGGATTATCAGGTAATTTACCTTCAATTGATAATGAAGCAGTAAGAAACGCAACATTTCAATTAGGTAAACAACAATTAGACCCTGAAATGAAAAGCCAAAGAGAAGCTTTAGCTCTTGAGTTAGCTAACAGGGGTATTCCTATTAACAGTGAAGCTTATAACTCTGCTATGAATAGACTAGAACAACAGCAAGGAAGTCAATTAAATCAATTATCTTTACAAAGCCAAATTGCAGGTATTCAAACTGCTGAAGCCCAAAGGCAAGCAAGATTTAATGAAATATCCTCTTTACTTGGTAGAAGTCAAGTTGGAGCTGGTGCTAATTTTGGACAAACACAATCAGGTTATCAAGGTTTAGATTTAATGGGTGCTGAACAAGCAAAATTAAATCGTCAATCACAAGAGGCAATAGGAATAAGAAATAATCAAGCTATGCAAAATGCCGCTATGTGGCAAGCTGCAGGAAGTGCTATTGGAGGAATAGCAGGCGGAATAGGATCATTTTTTTCCGATATTGTATTAAAAACAAACATTAAATTTGAAAATAAGTTTAAAAATAACTTGCCTATTTATACATTTGAATATATAAATAAAGAACATGGAAATGGGCGTTATGAAGGTGTAATGGCTCAAGATGTAGAAAAAATTTATCCTGAAGCCGTCAGTATTAGTCCTGAGGGTTATAAAATGGTTCATTATTCAAAAATCAATGTTGATTTTAGGAGAATACAATAATGGCTATTAACACTGTTGGAAAAACAACAAAAAGACAATTATTAGAAAACGCATTAGCTAGAAGTCAAGAATTACAACAATTTGCTTCTAACCCCCAAAATTTTGGTGGTGGATATGCAGGTGCTTTTGGTGCTATAGCGCAAGGTTTGACCGTTGGAATAGGTGCCTATGCTGAATATAAACAAAGGCAACGAATAGCACAATTAGAAGCTGACGATATTGCTAGATTTTCACAATTTGCAACAGAAAAAGGCGACACAGATCTTGCATCAATTGCTGAACAATTAACCCCTGAAACAAGGCAAGCATATTACATGCAAAAAGCTGTTCCTGAAATGATGAGTACATTTGGTAATCTAGCTCCTGCATCTCAAAGAGAATATGAATATTATAAAAATCTTTCTCCTGAACAACAAGCACAATATTTAGGACTTAAAAGAAATATTGCTGGAGAAGGTGGTATTGTTAGAGAAACTGGAAATATTGATACATTAAGGGGTTATGGACAAGCTGGCGCGAGAAAAACAGGAATGGAGCAAACCGCCAAAAATATTAGTGATTTAAATTACAAACCTGAAATAGCAAAAGAAACAACAAAACAAGAAGCAATAGGTAAAAAAGAAGGTTCTGAAGCTGTTAATGTAATAACTGCATCTCAAACAAACGAAATTATCCAAGAAACTAAAAAAATATTACCACAAGCAACAAGTGGGATTTTCCAAAGAGGAGTTAGTGGGTCAGCTTCTTTAGCAGGTATATCAACTTCAATGGATCAAGCTGATAGACAATTACAAATTTTAGGCGGTAAATTAACTTCATCTGTTCCAAGATTTGAAGGTCCACAATCAAATTATGATGTTGAGTTGTATAAAAAAATGGCAGGTGATATTGCTAATCCTAATGTTCCTTATAAATCTAGGTTAGCCGCTTTAAGAGAAATAGAAAAATTAAATAATAAATACATGAAAAAATCACCTGCTAAATCACAAGCACCAGCAGGACAAAATCAACCAATGCAAAAACCAGCGCAAGGTATTAAATTTTTAGGATTTGAATAATATGCCAATAGCTAAAATACAATTACCAAACGGAAAAATAGCAAAATTTGAGGTAGAAGAAGGAACTACTCCCGAACAAGTTATGGAATTTGCTAATCAACAATTTAGCAAATCAAGATTAATTGACGAACAACCCACGCCACAACAAGCACCAACTCAACCTATGCAACAACCAAAAATGAATAGGTTGGAAGCTTTAGCAACTACCGCAACTAATGTTCCGTTTGCACCACGAATAAAAGCTGGTATTAGTGCTTTAACTGCAAAATCAATGGGTGGTGATGAGTCAATAGGTCAATTTTATGATGAAGCTTTAAAAAATGAATTATCTAAACTTAGACAAGTAAGGCAACAATACCCTACGCAATCATTTACTAGTCAATTAGCAACTGATATTATAGCTGGTGGTGCAGTTGGTAAATTGCTTGGTATAAGTGGAACAACCGCAAAACAAGCTTTAACTAGTGGTACTTTATTGGGCGCAACAACCTCTGCAGGTGAAACAGAGGCAGATTTAGCAAGCGGACAAGGTTTAGTCGATACTGCTAGTGGTGCTTTATATGGTGCTGGTGGCGGTTTAGTTGGGCAACAAATAGGAAAGGCAGTAGGAAAATCCGTTCCATTTGTAAAGCAAACTATACAAAATTTAAGAAAAAACACACCCGAATCCATTTTATCTAAAGTAGTTTCGCCAAAAGAAGCGAGCCAATTATCGCAAAAATTATCATCAAGAATTCAAGAAGGAAGAATTGCAACTTTGCCAGAAATGGGTGATGAAAATATTTTAGGATTTACTCGTTTACTAGGCAAAACACAAGGAAGCAACAAAATTATTTCTAATTATATTAATAATAAAACTGCAAGCTCAGCAAGAAGAGTTGGTGATATAATAAATAATAATTTAAGTGCGGAAAATTATTTTGATACTCTTGACAATACAATAGTTAGAAGAAAAGAAATATCCGCTCCACTTTATCAACAAGCGGAAATTGAAGGGCAAAAATATTTAGACAAAATATTAAAGCCTAAAAAAATATTTGTTTCTAAACCTATAATAGGCGCTAATGGAGAAGCTTTAACAGACCCAGCAACTGGAGTTCCTTTAACAAAAATTGTTAAAGAAAATGCACCTCCAAAAATATTATACGACAATCCTAATATTACAAAGTATGTTAATATGGCAAAAAATGAGCCACTTTTTGTTGACCCAAGACTTTCTAATAATAGTTTTGTTGTTTTAAAAGGTGCTAAAGAAATGATAGATAGAGACATAAATTTAGCAGTAAAAAATCAAGACTTTACAACATCAAAAGCATTATATGGAGTAAAAAGACAAGTTTTAGATATTTTAGAAAAAGCAAGTCCATCGTATAAAGAAGCAAATAAAATATATGCTGGAGAAACGGCTTTAAAAAACGCACAAGAAGAAGGTTTAAAATTTAATCAATACCGAAATGGTGAAGAAGTGAAAAGGGCTTTTAGCAAATTAAGTGATGGAGAAAAAGAAGCCTATAAAATAGGGGTAAAAGATTATTTAATGGATAAGGTCGCAAAATCAAGCGATAGAAACCCTGCTAAAACTATTTTTGGCAATCAATTAGAAAGAAGAAAAATACAAGCTTTATTTGATAACCCAAAACAATTTACCGACTTTACCAAAAGACTTAACGATGAAATAAGAGTTTTTGACACTAAACAAAGAGTTTTAGGAGGTTCAAGAACTGATTTCAATTTAGAAGAACAAAATCAATTACTAGACAAAATTGCTAAAGGTGCAATATCTGCAAAAACTTTAGGAATAGCAGATGTATTATTGACAGCTAAAACAGCAATTCAAAAAAAATATTATGGTTTAAATGAACAAACAGCAAAACAACTTGCTCAAATAATGATTGACCCCGAAAAATCGGTACAAACATTAAACAATATAGCAAAAAGAGTACAAACAAACGCAGAAAAAAAATTGATACAAAGATTTACAGAAAATTTATCTAAAAAGAATTTTACGGGAGTTATTGCACCTTCTATGGGTAGGGCAATGGCAACAGAACAATTACAACAAGAGGACAATCAAAATGGCATTTAATGGTTCAGGAACATTCACAAGAATTTATAATTGGGTAATAGATAAAGCAAATAGCATTCCAATTACTGCAAGTCGTATGGATGGAGAACTTGATGGAATAGCTGCCGGTTTGTCAAATTGTATTACTAAAGACGGGCAAACAACAATAACCGCTAATATACCATTTGCAAATTATAAAATTACTGGACTAGGTAATGGAACGACAAGAAGTGACGCAATTAATGCAGGACAAGTGCAAGATAATCAATTTTTATATTTAGGAACAACTAGTGGTAGTGCTGACGCCTACACATTAGCACCATCACCAGCAATTACAGCTTACGCAGCAACACAACAATTTACAGCTAAAATTAATGCAACAAACACTACAACAACACCATATTTACAATTATCCGGAATTGCTAATCCAACAACAACAGCGGTAATTAAAAAGTTAAGTGCTACCAAAACGGAAATTGCGGTTGCTATTGGTGATTTAGTAGCAAATGGAATTTATACATTTCAAAGAAACTCTGCTAATAACGCTTGGATTGTTTTAGAATTATCAAACCCAGCCACCACCACAAGCCAAGGCGTAGCATATCTTTTACCAAATCGCAATATTTTAATCAATGGTGCGATGGCAATTGACCAAAGAAACGCAGGAGCAAGTCAAACTATTACTGCTGGCTCTGCTTTAGCATATACCGTAGATAGATGGTATGCCTATTGCACGGGTGCAAATGCCACGGGACAAAGAGTAGCGGGAACTGCACCAAATCAATATAATTACAGATTTACTGGAGCTTCAAGCGTCACTAAAATTGGATTTGCTCAAAGAATAGAAGCAAGCAATTCACAACATTTAGCGGGTAAAACTGCAACATTAAGTGTTGACTTAGCAAATTCACTTTTAACAACTATTACTTGGACGGCTTGGTATGCAAATACAAGCGATACTTTTGGAACTCTTGCATCACCTACTAGAACACAAATTGCAACCGGAACATTTACAGTTAACTCCACACTAACAAGATATTCAACATCTATTGCAATTCCCGCAGGGGCTACAACTGGCATTGAAATTGAATTAAGTGTCGGTGCTCAAACTTCGGGAACTTGGACAATTGGAAGGGCGCAATTAGAAGATACGCCAGAACAAACAACTTTTGAATATAGAAGCACTCAACACGAGTTGCTCTTGTGTCAAAGATATTATGAATACGGCATTACTTGGGGAGTTTCTTATGGTGCAAGCGCCTCATTTATTCAAAGATGTTTGTTTCCATATAAAGTAAATAAAAGAACATCAAATCCCTCAATTTCTGTAAGTGTTTTATCTGGCTTACTTACTTCGGCTGGTGTTGTTGATATAAATCAATATAATGCTTGGATTGGTTTTGCTAGTTCTGTTGCTGGTGCAGAGGGTAGTTTTGGTATAACAATTAATAGTGAGTTATAATTATGACAATAGAAAAATATAAAAATAATTACATTTATAATGGATTAACAATTCCAATAAGTGAATCAAATTCTGATTATTTAAATATAAAAGAAATGATTGCAAATGGAGCTAAAGTTATTGATAAAACTTTAGATGAAGCAAAAGAAGCTAAACTTTTTGAATTAAAAATAAACTTTGACAATGCTTCAAAGAAACCTTTTGCCTTAAATGGAGTAATTCAAATAGACAAGGACGGCAAACCAATTAAAAAAACCAATGCTTTTTACAACATTCAAGATGTTAATTCATTAACCGACTCTGCAAATATTATTTTTGCTGGTTCAATAATGAAAACACAAGCATTCTTAAAATTGCTTTGTGTTGCAATTGGAAAAGATTTTGACGCTATAAAAAATCAGGTCAATGCTTTGTCAGACAACCCCACAACTGCAAGCATTGCTAATATTCCTTATACAACAAAAGATATTGACGGCAAAGAAATTAGAGTTTTATTATCTTTTCAAAAAATAGAAGAAATTTTTGGACATGTTTTTAATAGAGTAGCCGACAAAGCAAAGGTGTTTAATATCATCGAACAACAAATACTGTCTGCTAAAACTATCGAAGAAGTTAATAAAATTGACATTAATTTTCAATAAAAAATGAACGCCTGCGAAATAAAATCAAAATTAATTTTCTCTGCTATAAAAAAAGATGTTTTTAAAGTCGAACAAGATTTTATTTATAAACACACCTTCGGCGGTCAGGAATTATCAAACTCTTACATTGTACCCGCTGGATTTATAACCAATGGTTTTAGCGTTCCTTGTATATTTAAATCTATTTTTTCCGCAACTGACAAAGGGGTAGAAATTGCCGTTGTACATGATTTTTTATATAATAAATCTTGTCCTTTTGATATGCCACGACGGGACGCTGATTTTATCTTTTATGAAGGATTAAGATGTCTTAATGTTCCTACATGGAAAGCTAAGGCAATGTATATTGCCGTGGTTCTTTTTGGTGGTAGAAAATGGAGGAAAAAATAATGGACTTTATAACCATATTTAACCTAATGAAACAAGCGCCCGAGTTTTCATTGTTATTTGTTTGTTTTTTTATCTATTTAGCAATACAGAACACGAAAAATTTTTTTAAACTAAAAGATTACGAAAACAAAGAAAACACCGCTATATTTGTTAAAAAGGAAATTAACGCTTCTGAAAAAAGAATTAAAGAATACATTGATGAAAAATTTAACGCCTTAAAAAATGGACTTTAAATTTTTAGAATTTCTAAAGCAAATTATAAGCGAAGGTTTTTACGCAATTGTTGTCAAATTAGTGATTGCTTTTGTTATCTTAAAAAAAGCAATACAACTATTATACAAAACCAAAAAAACCAAAGATGAATATATAGATTTAAAAACAACTGTCGCTGATTTAAAAACAAAACTGGAAAATATGGATAAGGAAAATCAAAAAAGAGATTTAGATAACTTTGCGAAAATAACGCAGGTAAACCACAAAATTGACAATGTTGTCAATTCTGTGGAATTAATTTTAAAAATTATGAAAAATGAAAAATAATCTTAAAATTGTTGGCTCAATAATATTATTTATATTAGCCTTATTATATGAAATTTTAGTATTGACTATTATTTACAAGTTTTCTATGTTAAATAATGAAAAAATAACAGGAGATGTTGTACGCCTACTCGCAGGGTTTATTCCTTTCGTTGCGGGCGTGCAACTTTCTATTTTAGGTGCAAATATTATTGATATAAAAGGATTATTTAAAAAATGATAAATTTCATTTATAAACTAAAATACTTCTTTAATCAATATATTCAAATTGCTCTTATTACCTTATTAATTATGACATGCCTTCTGTTATACTGGAAAGGCAAAGAAGTTGGTTACAATGAAAGAGAAATAGAATATCAAAAAGAAATTAAAATAGAGCAAGAAATTCATGTTGAAAGAGTAAAAAAATTAGACGCAACATTAAACAAAGCCAACAATGTTAAAAAAAACGATTACAATAATACTAACGACCTTGATAATGACTTCTTGTTGCAAGCAATCGAATAGGTCACTAAGTCAGTCGCAATTTGAAGAAGTGGTTAATAAAATACCAGATTATCCAAAAAAAAATAATTTCACAAAAGAAGAGCAAAAAAGAATTGCTAACCTTCCGCCACTTTTTAAAGATTATTTATTTAAAATAATTCAATTAACTAAATGTGCGAAACAAAATATATGTGGATAATAGATAAAATCAGAAAAAAATCACAACCGCAACCGCTAGAATTTAATTTGTACAGGTTTTATACTGAACAAGGAAATGATGCCACAATTGGGAGGCTTTATCAAAAAATTGAACACTACGAAAAACCAATTTGTTATACACTAGAAAGACCAAAATATTTCAATGGTTTGACAAATTATAGCGACAAACCAAACACCACCATAAACGAATCTTGTTGCATTCCAGCGGGTCGTTATAAATGCGAAATGACCTATTCACCACGTTTTAAAAAAGATTTGTACCTAGTATTAAAAGTTAAAAATAGAGAAGGCGTAAGACTACACGCTGGAAATTCTATCAATGATATTGAAGGGTGCATTATTTTTGGAGAAAGACTTGTAAAAAACTTTAATGGTTTTAAATATTGGCTCACGGATAGTGTAAAAGCTTTTGATAATTTTTACAACATAACTCAAAAAAAGCCGATAATTTTAAACATAATCGACAATGAACAAGAGTATATTTTATCCAAAATTACCATTGAATAATATGATTTTATTCTTTATTTTCTTACTATTAGTATCTCCCGCCAAAGCCGAAAATTATTATATTGAAAAAGTAATTAGAGTTACTGATGGCGATACTTTTGTTATTGATACAAGCGAAAAATCAAGTATTCTTAGAGAATTAGGATTAAGTGTAAGAATCTTAGGTATAGATACGCCGGAAAAAAAGGGTAAATGTAAAAAAGAAAAAGATTTAGCTTTAAAAGCAACTGAATTAACAAAAAAACTTATCGAAAATAAAATTATAAAAATAACCGATATTAAGTGGGATAAATACGGCGGTCGTATAAATGCCAAAGTATTTGTCAATGATTTAAATGTTGGTGATGAATTAATTAAAAAAAATTTAGCAGTCCTTTATTTTGGCGATAAAAAAAATAAAAATTGGTGCAAATAGAGATTAACCACACTACCCTTTTATTAACAAATCATAAACAAAAAATGAAAAAAATATTTATTATACAATTATTATTATCTTTGCTTGCAATAAATTCTGCAAATGCAATTAATATAACTAAAGACTTCGATGTAAATTTTATGGTCTCTGGTCAATTATTGACACCAGACATTCAAGACCCTCAATTTATCACTGAAACTAAAACCTATTTTGATTTACAAACTGGTTTGCAATTAAAAGTTGATAAATTTAATGTGATTGCTCAAACCAATAGAATTTTAAATAGACCTCAAACCGCTAACGTATTAACTAGACAAGGCGGGCTTCCAGCTACCGCTAGAATTGATACTAAAATTGACATCATTAGATTAGGTTATCAAGTAGGAAAATTCTTGCCAACAATTAATTTGGCTAATGTACAAGTCGAAGAAAAGATTTATAGTGGCTCTAATTTGTTAGGTGGCAAGAAAAACTCAATGCTTATTCCAGCTGTATCTCTTTATTATCTAGTTGACAATAATTTTTCCGTCTCTATGGATTATTATTTTAAATCCAAAGAAATATTTATGGAAAGAGCCGTTGCAATTAGCGCAAACTATGCGTTTTAGTATTGACAAATAAAAACCAATAATTATCTTAATTATTGATTGAACTGGGAAGTCTTAGCAATAGCGGGCTTCCCTTTTTTATTACTTATTGAAAAAAATCCGAAAAAATTGAAACCCTGATTTTATTGGGTTAAGCGGGGTTTTATTAATAATTTATTAATAATTTATTACTAATTTATTAATAATCCGGAAAAATTACACACTTGATTTTATTGGGTTAGAACCCATTTTTACTCTTTTTTTTTCTTTTTTTTCTCTTTTTTTACTCTTTTTTTTCTCTTTTTTTACTACTAAACCTCTAAAAATAAATTTTTCTTAATTTCTTTTAAAACAACATCTCTAAAAAAAATTGGATTGTTTGTAATATAACAACTAAAACCAATATTATTTAGTTTTATAAACCATTCTAATTGTTGTTCTGTTAAGTGTATTTCACTTGGCGCACCTATTTTTTTAATTTCAAGATACATTGTATCCCGTAAAGCTTTAAAAGCATTGTATAAAAATATAGTTAAATCAGG
>JACCDO010607147.1_pt1 | contig 36234 bp, 37 predicted proteins | sample 7446101 | NCBI WGS metagenome assembly JACCDO01 (sample SAMN15323440, study PRJNA562643) | freshwater metagenome | isolation source: river surface water | place: USA:Blue River Watershed | collected 2017-08-16 | reverse complement strand
ACTCATTTAATATATCTTAATGATAATCCTGGAAAATTTATTATTGAGGGAAATACTTATCCTATTAACAAAGGATATGGTTATGTTTTTGATGAAAGTTTAAAACATGAAACTATTGAAACTGGAATTGAACCTAGATTATTAATGGGACCTATGAGTGAAGAAGGTTTTGCTGTTGGAGGTGGTACAGGTATTGATGCTGATGGTGCTACTGATATTATATATTTTCGATATAATTCAAGTTTAAATAGAAATGAATATAGAATAAATAATAATCTATGGTCAGATTTTGTATTTCCAGTTGCCATCCAAAATACCAATATAGATCCAACGAATAATATATTAAAAATAATTTTTACAACAGATATTACACTTTATAATTTTTTTGATTATTTTATTTGTTCCTCTGATGGAATTCAATTTGGTTCTGAATCATTAAATTCAGATGGTTCACGACCTAAAATAAATATTGAAGATGTTAATTCATATCCAGGACTTATTTTTAATGGTAATAGTAGTACAAACGGTTTTAATAATATTTATATATTTAATCTAGAGATTTATGATACAGGTGTAGGTAATACATATCTATCAGATGAAGCAGGGTGGTTTGGTCAAGATTATTTTGGAAAAAGTGCATTAAATAATTATATTGTAAATTGCTATTCAAGAGGTTCTATTCCTGAAAATGGAGGTGGTATTATTGGTGGAAATGCTTGTGATGGTTCTGTTGGACCAGGTAGTTTATATATAATAGGATGTTCAAGTAGTGGAAATATGGGACCTTTATCAGGAGGTATTATTGGTTTTAATGCTGGTCAAAATGGAAGTAGTGTCACTTGTCAATCTTGTTGGAGTACTGGTGTGATTGGTACAAATGGTGGAGGAATATTTGGTGCTTTTCCTGGTATATCAGAAGGATTAACAAATGCTATCAATTGTTATAGTACTGGAATTATAGGAACAAATGCTGGAGGTATTTATGGTGCTTTTGCTGGTGAATATGCTGGAGATAATAATGCAACTGGTTGTTATAGTAGAGGTAATATTGGTACTGATGGAGGTGGAATTTATGGCAGTGATGCTGGAGTCGGTTCTGGAACATGTATTGCAACAAATTGTTACTCAAATGGAAGTATAGCAACTACGGGTAATGGTATTTTTGGAACAACAGGTGCAACTGTTTTTACTAATAATTGTTATTCATCAAATGGAAGTTGGAGTTCATCTAGTGCTAATTTGAATTTAACTGGTGTTCCTTCTTCGTCTGTTATTGGTACTACTTGGGTTGCTACAGCAACAAATCAACCTTATGAACTTTTAAATATAGGATATACACCTTATTCAATAAATAATATTTTAACAACAACTACACCTATTTTAAATAGAACATATAGTTCCACAATAAAACAAGGAAAATCATCTACATCTGGAATTATAAGTGGACTATCATATCAAATTCTAGATAAATCTGGTGGTAATTCATCATCATATAGTACAATTTCTATAAATAGTTCAACTGGACAAATTTCTACTAAATCATCAACAAAAACTGGAACATATACATTATATATAAGAAATACAGGAAGTTATAATATAACAGAATATACACTTATTGTTACTAAATCATCTTCAAAAAAGAAAAAGAGAAAAAATAAAGTTCGTGTTTATTTTAATAATTTACAAGGTTCAACAACTATTATAAAATGCAAAAAAGGAAAATGTAAAAAAGATACATTTGATTGGTGTTAATTATATATTTTACAATTTTTTATTTACCTTCAAAATCTTTTTTTAATTTTTGAAAAATACCATTCATATTTGGCAAACTATTTATTTTATCTAACATTTCTTCTTTCATACAAAGATTATATATTATTCCTATTTTGCTTTTAAATATTTCTGTAAATAATTTTTCTGAAAAAGGTGTCACGTTTAATTTATTATCAATAATTGCTTTTTGACTTAATTCTGAAAAAACAATATCTAAATCTTCACCTGAATCAACACGTGTTTTTGTGTCTAAAATTAATTTATCTTCTATAATTTTTAGAAGTTTAAAAACAGAATGAAAGTTTTCTAATTTTTCTTTATGCTCATCAAAATATAAAAAAAACCTTAAAAAATATAAATCAAAAAATTCTTTATTATTTTTTAACATATTATCCGGAGTTGTAAATTCCTTATTTATATAATTTTCAACTAAGTTGATAATATCAATATTTTTTATTAAATTATTATATTTTTCTTTTTCTGATTCAGATAAAGAATCATCACTATTAATTTTGTTTTTTATATTTTTAATAAGTTTTTCTTGAATATTTATTAATATAATATTTTCTTTTTTATCAATTTTTAGATTTTCAAAAATAACTTCCATTTCTGATTTTGTGATAAATTCTGAATAAGTAATTGATAAAAAACAAAATATATTATCTAAATAATCACTAATTATTATATATTTCATAATAGAAACAAAATCTAAAGAAAATACAAATAAAGACATATTCTTTATTTCTTCACATAATTCTTTATTTCTAATTCCTAATTCTTTTAGTCTATTAAATTCTGTTATTTCAGGTTCAATTAATGTATTATACTTTTCTACATAATAACGTGTTAAATGAACTAAATAACCAAAAAAACTTTGATTTTCTCTTTCTTCTCCAAAATACGTATTTTTACAATTCATTAATTCTTCTCCAGACACAAAATCAAAATGACTCAAAGCATATATATATAATTTTTCTAAATAAGGTTCATAAATAATCCATTCACATGCACGTTTTTGCTCCTTAAAATAATTTTGTGTATAATGAATTAAACCAAAACATTCTAAAGGAGATGCATTAGCATAATCAAATGTATCCATTTTTTTATTTAATTTACGTATATTATCATAAATAACGCAAATTCTATTATCCATATTTATATGATTTAAGTTAATTTTTTTATAAATATTTAGTTAAAATTTAAATTAAAATAAATAAAATTCAATTTTTTTATTTGATATATATCTAAAATTAGTTTAATTCTACTAACCCTTAAAAATTTATATTATATTTAACTATATTATCAATTAATCTTTTGGGAGACAATTTTTAATAATATATTTCTATGTCATAATTCAGGATAACATTAACATCCCCAACATCCTAATTTTTCCTTTTAATTTTTTAAATTCTTCTTTTAATCCATTTTCTTTTTCTAAATTTAAAGTTTTTGAATTTTTAATTGTTTTCATATACCATATTAAATATTCTTCATCCGATATTTCTTTTATTTGATGAATAAACTCTATATATTCCATTTTTTTTCTTTTTAAGTTTATAATAATTTTATATTTTTTAATAAAATTAATTCATTTTTTTATAATTAATTATATTCATTTTTATTTACGTTAATATTATTATTTTTATAAACAAAAAAAAAGTACTTAAAGAAAAATTAATATTATTAATTTAGAAAAAAAAATAAAATGTTAAGTATAGACTTAAAACAAAGACGTGTTAAGTTAGAAAATGAACACAAATTTTACATGGTTAAAGTAATGAATGAACTTAATCAAAAAATTATTGATTTCAATACTGATTTAGGAAAATATTTTTTGATTAATCATTTGATTGAAAATTCATCTGGAGATCTGGAAATTATTGAATCACTTAAAACCATGAAATACAAAGAATCAAGGTCAGGAAATGGTGTTGATAAAAATGAATACGAAATGGCTCAATCTAGTTATTCATCAAAATCAATTATTTTTGAAAATAATCAAGGTAAAAAACTTAAGTTTCGAAAATTAATTGAAGGATGGGATACATCATTGATTGATGTTGAACTAGATGGAGTTAAAATTGATTTTGATTGGAAAATCATGAATAGTAATATTGATAATTTTATTATGTTTAGTAAGAAACAAATAGAAGATAATACTGTCGGTTTATTTTTGTAAAAAAAAATTTAATGAAAATACTTTTTATTGGTGTTAATATTATTAAATATTATTAAATATAATTTATTGACTATCAATATCAATATACTTTTTTTATATTAACGTAAATTTTAAATTCAATAAAAAATGAATTTAAAAAATTATTAATTATTTAATATATTATATTAATTAAATTAATTTAGAAAAATGGAAACAAGAACTTATCGTTATGACGAATACGTCACTACTAAAGAAAATTTGAGAAAAACATTAGAAGAATTTGGTGTAGCTATTATACCTAATATTTTGAATCAACAAGAATGCAACGAAATGAAAGAAGGAATGTGGAATTATCTTGAACATCTTACTCAAAAATTTGATGTTCCTATCAATAGAAATAATCCTCAATCTTGGCGTTCTTTGAAATTATTATATCCTAAGCATAGTATGCTTATCCAAGAATGGAATGTAGGACATAATCAAATGACTTGGAATTTAAGACAAAATCCTAAAATCTATGAGGTTTTTAGTACTTTTTGGAATGTTCAACCTCGTGATTTACTCGTTAGTTTTGATGGGAATTCTTATCATATGCCACCTGAATCAACTAATCTAGGATGGTTTAAAGGCAATAATTGGTTACATTGTGACCAATCTTATTTGAGAAATGATTTTGAATGTGTTCAAAGTTGGATTAATGCTTTTGATACAAATGAAGGAGATGCTACTTTGACTTTTCTTGAAGGTAGTCACAAATATCATAAAGAATTCAAAGAAAGATTTAATATTGAAGATAAAGATGATTGGTTCAAATTAGAAAATTCTGATCAACATAACTTTTATGTTAACGAAAAGAATTGTAAACAATATCATATTAGATGTCCCGCTGGTTCTTTAGTACTTTGGGATTCAAGAACAATTCATTCTGGCACAGAACCTATTAAAGAGAGACCTACACCTAATTTTAGATGTGTAGTTTATTTGTGTTATTCACCTAGAAACTTAGCTTCTAATGCAGATTTAAAAAAAAAAATTAAAGCTTTTGAAGAATTAAGAATGACTTCACATTGGCCACATAAAATTAAATTATTTGCTAAAATGCCAAGAACTTATGGAGGACCTATTCCAAACATAACACCAATTTCTAAACCAGTAGTTAATGAGATTGGTAGAAGATTGATTGGATATGACGTCTCACTGACGGCAAAAGAATTTGCCATTTAATTAATTTATATAATTTATTTTTTATAAATAAAAAATTATATTATTATAATAAATATATATAACAAATATATATAATAATATTAAATAATAATATGAAAAAAATTAATATTAGAAAAAAAGGTAAAAAAAATAAAAATAAACATAAAAATATAAAAAATAAAAATATAAAAAATAAAAATATTAAAAAAAATAATATTAAAAAAAATAATATTAAAAAAAAAAATAATAATAATAATAATAATAATAATAAACAAAATTTAAATTTTATAACACATTTAATTGATGATATAAAAATTGATGATATAAAAATTGATGATATAAAAATTGATGAAAAAATATATTTTTTAATATATAAAGATGATACTCATAATGAATATATTGAAAAATTAATTGAATCAATAAAAACTTTTGGTAAAAACTTTGAAATCATAATATTCAATAAAAAAGATATTGATAATGAATTTGTTGAAAAAAATCAAAGAATTTTAAATTCTCAAAGAGGAGGTGGTTATTGGTTATGGAAACCTTATATTATTTATAATACTTTACAAAAATTAAATGATAATGACTTGTTATTTTATTTAGATTCAAAATATTATTTTATTGACGATTTTAGAAAATTATTTATGAATTATATGGAATCGAATGATATAATGATATGGAAAAATAAACCGAATGAACCAACTTCTTTTATGAAAAATTATTGTAAAATGGATGTTATAATGAAATATAATATGTATGATAAAGTATTTAACAAAAATGCAGAAGATTGTTGGGCAGGTGCATTAATACTAAAAAAAAATGAAAAAAATATATCATATGTAAAAGAATGGTTAGATATGTGCTGTATTTATGAAAATATAACAGATTCAAAAAGTATCATAAAAAATAAAAAATTATTTATAGATCATCGTCATGACCAATCTTTGTTAAGTATTATAATACATAAATATAATATACCAATGAATATTTTTGAAAAAAAATATTTACAAAATGTTAGAATACCTTTTTAATTTTTTTTATATTGCATAATAATAAAAAAGTTAAAATATATTAAATAAAATATTTAATATTTTCATTATACTTCATTGTTTTTCATAATATTTTTTATTTAAATTATGAAGAGTTCCTCCTGGTATATTTCCTTCTAATAAATAATGTGTATTATCAGATATAATAACATCCAATGCTACTGAATTACAATAATTAATTTTTAAATGAAGTTTAATACAATCATTTAATGCTTTTTCGTATTTTTTAAAATAAAATCTTTTATTTTATCATATTTTATCTTTCTCCAAGAGATTCAAATTTTCCAATAACTGATTCAAATAAATATGGTTCTTTTTTATTTTGCATAATAATTCTCATATTATTATCTATTTATTTAAATAATTTTTTAACAATAATATTTTGTTAAAAATATAATAAAAAAATATTTTATATTTTAGTTTTTATTCATCACTCCTAGCTCTTGGCGCTTCGCTTTGGAGCTGAGTGATAATCGTTTTTCCTGCCTTTGTAAGCGGTAAAACGTATTCATTATTCTGCGAGCGGAATAATAATCTAAAAAATAAAATATAATGAGAAGCGGCTGCGAGATAAATAAATTGCTGGGTAAAGTTTTATGTTTTTATTTTATTTCAATCATCTTTCCTACAAACATATTTATAATTATAATAATTAAAATAAAAACACTTACAGAATTGACTAAAGTCAATTCTCTAGGTCGCCAAAGCGCTAAAGCTCTTAGTACTTACAGAACCGTATAACGGTTCTCTATGTCGTCAGAGCACAAGCTCTCAGAACTTACAAACTTTATTTTAAGTCGAACTTAGCGGACTCCCTCCGCATCATATCACCCGACTCCAATTCTTTCTGCATTAATGAGGGCCATTATGAAAGAATTGCAGTCAGGAGTTTCTCTATTATCATTTATCTGATTTTGGTTTTTATTGCATTTATTCTCAATTGAATTAAAAATGCAACCATTATCTAACCAGGCTAATTGCCAGGTAAATAAATGATTATAAATTGTATTAGTTTGGTCCAGAGACATTATATCTGATACATACAAACTCCTACTTTAGTGTTAGATTTTTTTTTTTCTTATAAACACAAAATTATAATTAAATTTAAATTAAATTAAAAATTAATATTTATAAAAAAAATTAATAAAAAAATATATATATATATTTATAATATTAGGATTAATATAATGAAATTAATATCAAAAAATAAATTTTATATAATATTATTAATTATAATTATAATTATAATATTTCTATATATAATAAATAACAATATTTATAATCGCGATGATGATTATTATATTGAAAACTTTGATACAATTAATAAAAAAAATGTAGATAAAGATATTGGGAATGAATTTTGTAAAATATACTTAAATTATGGATTATCATTATTAAAAAAAAAAAATTATGATATAACTAATAAATATAAAAATGCTTATTTTTTTAAAGACTTTCCAAAAATTAAATTTGATAATAAATTATACTTAGAATTAAAAAAAAATAATATTAATCTGGAATATTTTAAAAAAGTAAAAAAAACAAGTGTCGACTTTTGGGATATTGAATATTGGAATATATCTGATAAAAAAAGAGAAAGTTTTTGGTTTATTTTAAAACCAACTATAAATAAAATTTTAAAAGAAATGTTTGAAAAAAATAACTTAAAAAAAAATATTGAAGAACCTGTTATTCATTATAGATGCAGTGATGTTCCTTTTATTAGAAATAATAATTATCATCTTGTAAAAAATAAATTTTATAAAGACGTTCTCGACAAAATTCAACAAATTCATAAAAAAAAATATAATAACGAAATTAAAAAAATTAGATTATTATATTGTAATTCACATAAATCTAATGTAAAAAATAAAAAATGCTGTGATATATATTTGAATTCTCTTATTAAATATTTAGAATCTTTTGGTTACACAATTATTGAACAATGTAATTCAAATATTGATGACTTTGCAACTATTTTTTATTCTCCTTATGTAATAACTGCAGGAAGTTCTTTTTCATTTTTTTCAGGATTTTTTAATGATGGTTTATATTTTTCAGAAGGTCATAATTTATTATATAACGAATCTAAAAAATGTGAAAATTGTAATGATTGGTTATATAAAGGTTATTCTATATTACATTCACAAATTAAAAATTATTATGATATAGAAGATGTATTAAAATTATTAAATTCTTAAATTCTTAATAATTCTATATTTTTAATTATGAATTTTTTTTAATAAATATTTTTATATTTATTAATTATAGATAATATAAATGATAAATAAAACATATATAATATTTATTATATTAATTATAATATTAATCTTATTTTTTATTATTAATAATAAAATTTTGATTAATATTAATGAAAAATTTCAAAATAAAACTGTAAAAGTAAATCATAATGCAGGATTTTTTTCATGTTGTTCTGTTAAATTAGATAATATTATTAAATATATAAATAAAAATAAAGAATTACCTCAATATGTGAATAGTTCATCACAATTTGAATGGTATAAACCTACTAATTTAAAAAATAAAGATATAACTTATGAATATTTTAAAAAAGATCAAAAAAATATTATCCCTGATTGTAAAAAAAAAATAAATTATAAAGAATCATATCAATTCTCAATTTATAAAAATCTTGATATTAATACTATTTATCCTATTGTACAAAAATATTTTTCGTTATCTGATAAAATATTAAAAATTGAAAATAATATCAAGAATAAATATAATCTTAATTATGAAAATATTTGTGTATTATTTTATAGAGGTAATGATAAAGCTACTGAAGTAAAATTACCTAATTATAATGATTATATTAAATGGGGACAAAAGATTCTGGATTTAAACCCTAATATTCAATTCTTAATTCAAAGTGATGAAACTGAATTTATTGAAAAAATGAAGTCAAATTTTAAAAATCATATTGTATTTAATGATGAAATTCGACATATGTCAAAATCAAATAATACTGTTGATAAAATTGATTCTTCTAGAAATTTTGAATTTTCTAAAAAATATTTAGCTATAACATCTATTATGTCTAAATGTAAATATGTTATATTTGGTAGTGGTAATTGTTCTATTTGGATTGTATTCTTTAGAGGAAATGCTAATGGTATTGTTCAACATTATAAAGGAAAATGGTATAATACTTTATAAAATTGATGATTATTATGATTATTATATCACGTTAATAATCTTTTTTACCTGAACACATGTACTTAACCGAATCTGATACAACTCTTTTAACATCTTCTTTTTTACCACTAAATATTGCACATTGAATTCTTTGTTCAAGAATAAGTCCTTCTTCCATACCATATTGTAATTCACATTGTCTTTTTAATTTATCAATATCAACTTCTGAATTAACTTCTGTTAAATTACACCAATGAGTAGCTGATATTATTATTATACCTTTTCTATATTTAAATTCCGCATGTACAGGTTGTGAATAACGTCTATTACTATTAGGAGTTCCTTCTGATATTAATCTTACTTCTGTTTTTTCAGATTTTTCTCCACTAAATGATTCAACTATTTTTGCATTATTCAAATTTATTTCATATATTTTTGTACCACTCATGTTAGAAAAATTAATATCTATTAATTCATCTTTACTCATATCTCCCAGATTTTTTAATATAGGATAATCAGATTTTATTATATTACTCTTTTTACCCTTCATATTAAATAATCCTGATGTTGTTTCACTTTTAATATTTATAGGTGATTTAAAATCCATTCTATATTTATCCCAATTATTAAATAAAGCACCCATCGAAAAATCACCTACTACAATATTACATCCCTTTCTTGTCATTACATTTACTAGTTTAAATACTAGTAAAGTTATTTCATCGTCACAAAACTTCTCTCCATTATGACATTCTGAACAACACTTAAAATCAAAAAATACTTTGGTTTTTCCATCATTTATATAATTTTTTATCGTTTTATATATCATATTATCCGTTTCTTTATTATTCCTTATCACATAATATAAATCTTTTAATTGCTTATAATTTATATTTGTATAATATGTATTTGCATTGTTACTTAATTCAGAAGTATCATATGGAGAACCATTTGTTATTGAAATTACACAAATATTATCTAATTTTAATTCTTGTTCTTGTTCTTTTTTTTGTTCTTCAACTTTAGGTTCTTCAACTTTAGGTTCTTCAACTTTAAGGTCTTCAACTTTAAGGTCTTCAACTTTAAGGTCTTCAACTTTAGGTTCTTCAACTTTAGGTTCTTCAACTTTAAGGTCTTTGTTATCTTCATTTTTTATAAAATCTGCCATTTTTTACTATATATATATTAAATTTATTATATTTTCTTTAAGTACTAATAAAAAAAATAATTTTTATTATTAAAAATTATAAAAATTTTTTATATTAAAAAATTTTAAGGTAAACAACATGATGTTTTATTATATTTTAAATTATATAAAATTAAAATAATTAAAATAGATATTATGTACGGAAAATATTTAAAATATTTAATAGCTTTGTCATAATTATAAATAATAATAAAAATAAATATCATTCCTAAAATAAATATAATTAAATGATAAAAACTTGTTGAATCTTTTAATTCTTGCGAAGGTACGTATTTTCTATAAATTATTCTTCCTAAAACTATTATTAATGATAATAATACTGCAAATTTTGCATTTTTTGTTAAATAATATGTTATAAAAAATACTAATATATATATCGCAAAATATCCATTTACTATTAAATTACTATTGAATTTTAATATTAGATATCTTATAATTACTAATATAATTAATATTGTTATTATATCTAATAAATTTGGTTTTTTTATACTTTTATTCATATTTTACCAATCTCTATATATTTTATATATTTTTTTAATATTTGTAATATTTTTTTATGCAATATTTTCCATAATCTTCATATTTTATTTTATATTTATCTCTACAAGTAAAAGAATATGGTAAGAAAAAACTATTTTGATATTTATCTGATATAATATCCAATTCACTAAATATTTTTTTAACTAAATTAACACATCCTATATTATTTTCATTAAATACATAATCTTTATATTTGTACGCAACACTATATAATTCTTCATTTGTTTTATATTTATGAATATTATTATGACATATATATACATTTCCATCATATTCATTAATATATTTTTCTAATTCATTTAATACAACACCATTTTTATACTTTTTATCAAAATGACTATCAAAAAATGATTCTGTTGATTCTATTACATATACTTTGTTATTTTCTTTATAAATTATTCCAACGTGTCCTGAATAAAAATCAGAAGTCAATGAATGTAACCATCTATAAAATAATAATTCAGGAAAATCATATGAATGATATGAACGAAAAAGAATTATATCATAACTATTACAATCTCTAATTGCATCTTCTAAACTTTTAGTTTTATTCGATATTTTATGATTTGATTCAAGTTTATAATTTATCAATAAAATTTTAATTAATATTAATAAAATAAAAAAATTTATTATATTTATATTTGTTATTTTTGATAAATACTTAAAAAATTTATATATCAAATAAATTAAAATTATAAAACAAATTGTAACAATTATTTTTACTTCTATTAATCCTTCACGTGAATATATACTATCTATTTTTTCTTTAAATATATCCATATTTTTATAATTATTTATTATATAAACTAATAATATTAAATTAATAATTGTTATTATCAAATTATTTTTTAAATTTTTCATTTATTTAGGTTTATTTACTAATAAATATTAATAAATAAATAAATAAATATTTTTTATTTATTATTTTTATAAATTATTAATTTTCTTTACATATTTCTTCTTCCATGTGTGTTTTACAATAATCTTTATTATCTATAACTCTAACATTTTTATCCATCCATTCATCGGCTCCTAATAATATAATATTATAATTACCTTTTTGTTCTCCTTTTTGAATATGATGAGCTTCATGATTTCTGTATAATAATTTTTCAAAAAAACTCATATTAAATAATCCATTATCATATGGACCATTTTTTATTGTAAAATTTTTTATATCATAATCATGAAATTTTGGATGAATTTTATTCCACATATAAAATATAATTAATAAAACTATTATTGAATTTATTAATGTTTGTATAATTGTAAAATTTGTTTTACATATATAATTTACTAAATATAATATTATAAATGCTATTGGAGTAAGCATTAAATATAACCTCCATCCAAAAGTCAATGTTTCTTCATCTTTTACTTCTTTTATTAACATATTTGGTTTTACTTCTAAATGATGTTCTTTATGTGTACTACATGATTTTTTTAAATATGGAAAAATATTTGAAAGTGTTTTATATACGATTTCATTATTATCACAATGCATTATTTTTTTATGAGCAAAATATTCAAATAATGATATAAAAATATATAATAATAAAATATAATTTATATAACATACATAACAATCATATTTCTGTTTTTTTATTTTATTTAAACTATTTAATAATCCAAAAATAAAAATCAAATATATTATTAATAAAATATTATTCATATAAATATTATTTAAATTATCAATATCAATAAAATAATTATACATTGTATATCCTACCAATGTTATTAAAGCTAAACATAATGATAATTCAAAATTTTTTGTATTATAATATGTTACTAAAAATATAATTATTATTGTTGATAAATATTTATTTATTGGTAAATTTCTAAGAATTAAAGCAATAAGTATTTCTGTAATGTATTTAAACATATTTTCTACTTATATATTTAGAAAATTATAATAATAAAATTATTTTATTATTTAGTTTATAATTAATAAAAATATATAAATATTATTTTAGAATAATAATGCCACAAAAAAAAAATTTTAGAAAAAAAAATAATAATCATATTAATCAAAAAAAAATTAATAATAATATTATTAACAAAAAAAAAAATCAATTTAATAGGAAAAAAAATAAGCTAAAAAGAAAAAAAAATAATAACAATAATAATAATAATAATAATAATAATAATATTAATAATATTAATAATATTAATAATAATTTATTATTAAAAAATATTGATTTAGATAAATTAAATTTTTCTCTAATTTTTATTTGTCATTCACAAAATTTAGTTGAAAGTTGTTTATCTAGATATCCTGGTTCTAAAATTTTATTTGTTGGAAATAAAAATTGTATTATTGATGAAAAAAATAAAAATAATATAATAATTGCTAGAGATTTACCTAATAATATTGAACATTATCCATTATTACTTACTTTTACTGGTTGGTATGCAACTATTAAAAATAATTTATATAAAGATAAAGAATATTTATGTATTTTTGAATATGATGTTATATTTAATGAAAAATTATTAGAAAATATTAATAATACTATAAATAATTTTAAACCAGATTGTATTTCATTTATTAAAGATTCAAATGGTAAATATTTTAATTATGATATTAATATTAATAATATTAAATTATTTACAGAAAATAATTATCCTGATAATCATTTATGGTATCCTACCACCAATCAATGTATTAATAGAAATATTCTAGAAAAATTTATTGATTGGTATTATCCGAAATGTATTGATGTATTAATGCATTTAGATAGAAATAAAATACCTTGGTATCATGAAAGATTATTTAATGTTTTTTTATTTGAAAATTCATGTAAAATTATATTTTTGAATGGTCTAAAACATATACAGAATAATAGTCACGATAATAATATTACTAATATAACAAATCGTTTTATAAAAGTTAATCATAATGCAGATTTTTTTTCTTGTTGCTCAGTTAGATTAGATAATATTATTAATGGATTTAATAAATATAAACATTTACCTTATTTCATTGATAGTTCAGAACAATTTAATTGGTATAAACCTGAAAGTTTTATAAATAGTGATATAACTTATGAATATTTTAAAAAAAAACCTAATTATGAAAATTCAATTCGATATTTTAAAAATATAGATTATCATGAATCTTATCAATTTTCTATTTATAAAAATCTTGATTTTGAAAATATTAATCTTTTTATTCAAAAATACTTTTCGTTATCTGATGAAATATTAAAAATTAAAAATGATATTATTAATAAATATAATGTCAATTTTGATAATATTTGTGTTTTATTTTATAGAGATATTGATAAAGCTACTGAAGTAAAATTACCTAATTATGATGATTATATTAATTGGGGAAAAAAAATTTTAGATTTAAATCCCAATATTCAATTTCTCATACAAAGTGACGAAACTAAATTTATTGAAATAATGAAGTCAAATTTTAAAAATCATATTATATTTAATGATGAAATTCATTATATGTCCAGATGTAAAAATACTGTTGACAAAATTAATGTTTCTGATAATTTTGAATTTTCTAAAAAATATTTAGCTATTACTTACATAATGTCAAAATGCAAATATTTAGTATTTGGTAGTGGGAATTGTTCTATTTGGATTGTATTATTCAGAGGAAATGCTAATAATGTTATTCAATTTTATAATAATAATTGGTATAACTCAACTTCTGATATTGTTTAATTTTATTTTTTATAATATTAAATATTTAATTTAAGAATTAGATAATATAGTGTTAAAACTAAAAACTATTGTTGATTTTAGATATTCAATTTCTTTATCTAAAAACATTAAGTTTAATTTTAATTCTGACATCTTTTGAATGATAATAAATTCTTCTTTATTATCAAAACTAAAACAATAATCTCCATATATTCTCTCATAATGATCACTTATCTGATTTATTATTTTTACATAATATTTAAAAATATCATATATAAATTGTTGTATAATAATATCATCCGTTAAATTAGCAAAGGAATTCGAATATTTTTCTTTAAATCTATTTTTATATTTTTCAAATTTGTCCTTGCTCTGAAAATTTACCCAATTTACTATACTTTGATTTTTTATTGATTCTTCATTAAACATTCTTATTTTTTTTAAATAATTATGTACACCATCACATGTTGTATTCAATTTATCTATCTTTATATTTAATTTTTCATATGAATATTCTTCAGGACGTGTATATGAACTAAACATCAATGTTGTTTCCATTTTTACGTAAAATATCGCTTTGTTAAATTATTAAAATTTACTTTTTATTATATATTAAATTATTACTTTTATTATCTATTTTATTTCAATTTTTTTATATTTTTTACGTTAATGTTTTTATTAAATTCAAAATCAACTATTTATTACAATACATATAAGCTATTCCTACAATCACAAAAGATGATATCATACTTATAATATTCTCTGGATTCAAATAATCATACTCAAACTCTATTATATCTAATGCATGATTTATACTTTTATACAAATCATTTTGCATTTCCATATTCGCTAAAAAATTAGAACATCTTTCTAAACTATTCTTAGCTTCTGTTGTAAAACGTTTATCTGTTAATGTAAATGTTATTTGATTATTCATCTTTCTGTCACATGCATTAGTTAATACCATCACATTTACACTTAAATTATTGAAATATATTGATGCTGTGTTATCAGTAGATTTTTTATTTTTATTTTTTGAAAAAATCATCATAAAATCATAAAATTTATTATCTTTATTGACTAAATCAAAATGTTTTTTCAAATAATTATATGCATTCATAAAACATTCTTTTGCTCTTCCATACTCTTCTATTGTATAAAAAATTAATCCTGATTTTATATAATTAATATAAATATTCGAAGATTTTCCTCTATATACTATCTCTACTATTAAATCATCATCAGCTCTCTGTTTAATTCTTTCTGCTGATTTGATTTTTTGATTTTTACTTCTTTCTAATATTTTTTGTTCCATTTTTTTTTATTTCCCTTTTTATTAAATATTAAATTTTATATATTTTTATCCATTTTTTTTTAAGTTTGTTTTATTTAACTTAAAATATTCATATCAAATTAAATTAAAATGTGAAGCTGTTATTAAAGTTCCTAATATTATATTCTCTTTATTGATTATTACTTTTGTTTTATCTAAATTATAATCTATTATTGAATCACATTCCGGGCAACATAATTCTTTTTTATTATCCATTTTCATTTTATTAATTTTATGATTTTCAAAACATTCTTTACAAAATATATGATTTTCTGATTTTTTACATAATCTTACTATATTTTTTATATTTAATTTTATTTTACATGTATTGCAGAATTGACTTTGGTCAATTCTCTTTGTTGTCTCTCTCCTAGCTATTTTCATTTTATATTTTTAATTTATTTATATTATTAAATTATATTTTTTATTTTTATTATTTCTAACTCATATTTTTCAACTTAAATAAATTTTTATAATATTATAAAAATATTAATCTTTTAAATAAAAAAAAATAATAATGCTATCTAAAACACAATTAATATTAATTATTTTACAAATAGTATTAATTCTTCAAACTGTTTATTCTAAATCTATTGAAGACCCTGTTGCTAGACACGATTCTAATATGTGTGGTACTTATTTATGTAAATCTTTTCCTTTATTTGCTACAGAATATTTAGAGAATGGCTGTGAAGGCGAATTCAAAGAATTTATAAATAATAAAATATCAGAATCAAAATCAACACAATTATTATTAAAAGAATATTATAATGAAAAAATTAATTTAAAATTAAAAGATTATATAAATAATTCAGTATTATTTGTAATGATTATTGGTGGGATAATTATTTCTTCAACTACTGGTTATTTATATGGATATTATGAAAATTTACCTAAAAATAAACACGGTATTGATGAATTTTAATTTTTAATATATTTTTAATTTTATTATTAGTTTATAAAATATATAATTTTTTAATTTTATTAATAGTATTAATAATATTAATAGTATTAATTATGATTACTTTTTCAACTTGTTTTTATTATATTAATTCAAAATTTGATATTAATACATACATTAATTGGGCTAAAAATTTATTATTAAATGTAAATAATTTTAATTTAGTTGTATATACTAATAAAGAATCTTATAAATTTATTGAAAATATTATTGATAAAAATAATAAAAAAATAAAAGTTATTATAAAACCATTCGAAGAATTTAATTTTTATAAATATAAAGATTTATGGATTGAAAACCAAAAAAAAAATAATACATTATCACATGTTGATTGGAAATTAATCTTATTATGGTGTGAAAAAATTTGTTTTGTGAAAAATACATTTTTAAATGTAAATAATTATTTTAATGAATATAATGATTTTTTTGGATGGTGTGATATTGGATATTTTAGATTATCTGAAAATGGTGATATTCCTCCTTTTTTAATTAATCAATGGCCAAATAATAATAAAATTAATAATTTAAATCCTAACAAAATTTATTATGCAAAAGTTAATTTAGATAATAATTATTTTACTCACCAAAAATATAATATTAGAAATATTGATACTAATATTAGTTTATTTAAAGAATTAAATCCAAATGATTATCATATTGCAGGTGGATTTTTTATAATTAATAAAATAAATATATTATGGTGGGAAAATACATTTTTAAAGATGGTAAAATTATATTTTGAAAATAATTTTTTAATAAAAGATGACCAACAAATTATATTATCTTGTGTTTATTTTAATCAATTTAATGAAGATAAATTTGAATTTATTCAAGAAAATATTAATTTATTTAATCCTTGGTTTGTTTTTCAACGATTTTTACTCTAATTGAATATAATTATTAATTATTAATTTTTAATTATTAATATTTTTTTAATAAATCTTCAACTTTTAAATGATTACCTTTTGAATTAAAATAACTTTGATTATGTATTCTATGATAACATAATATTTTATCAATATTATAAAATTTATAATTTCTCGATTTTAATTTTAACCATAAATCATAATCTTCAATACCATTATTTAACCAATAGCATAATTCTTCTTTTATTAAACTTGATGAATTTATTATTGGATTTACTTCCTTAAAATTAAAATTTATTAAATCACCACATGGTATAAAAGGTATATCATTTCTATCACCAAAATATTGACATTTTGTACCAATTACATCATAATCATTAATATATTTTATTTGTTCTTCTAATTTATTATTTGTCCATTTATCATCTACATCTAATATTGAAATCCATCTTTTATTTAAATAAATTCTATTATACTCTATCATCTTATTTAAAGCTATACTTTTACCTTTTTCTGTTAAATCATATAAATCTAAAACTATATATTTTTTTTTTAATTTATCATCTAATTTATTTATATAATTAATTGTTATATTATATTGAATTGAATTTTTATTATGTCCATTTATTCCTATTAAACATATCCAATCTTCAAAAGTTTGATTATTTACTGAATTTAAACATTCATCTAAAAATTCAATTCCATTATATATTGGTATTAATATTAATATCATTTTTAATATTCATTATATTCAAAAAATATAAAATTATTATTTTATTCAAACTAATAACTTATAATTGATGATAATTCACCATTTTCAAATAAAAAAACAGATGAATTAATACAATTTATTTGATTTATTTTTATTTTTTCATCTTCTGTGTATTTTTCACATAAATGATATTTTATTATATTAAAATTTAAGTTTTTTATAAATATCTCAAAATCATTATCATGTATATTCATCTTTAAATAATTATCCATTATATAATTTTCAACCAAATTATGATTATGTTTAAATGAACCAGGATTGAATTCTAATATTAAATACGGTATATCATTTAATAATGTAAATGTTAACAAATCATTTATTTTATTATCAAAATCTTTAAATAAATTATCATTATTTTCTTTTATATACTCTTTTATAACATTATATTGGTCTGTTATATTTGTTTTTTCTTCTATTTTTATTTTTTTATTTGTAGAAGAATCATCATCATCATTTAATTTTAATTCTTTTATTTCTCTCGTTTTTATTAATTTTTTCTCTTTGATATATTTATTATCTGTTTCTTTTATTAATTTTTCTGTGGGACAACCTACACATTCATATCCTTTTTTATAAAATTCATGCAATATTTTTTCTTTTGGTGTTTTTTTTATCAAATTTGTTAATTCGTAATGTTCTCTTGATTTTCTTAGTAAATGATGGTCTTCTATCAATTTATAATGTTCAAATATAGAATCAATACTATTTGTATCCAAATCATTATAATTTAAATTTTGTGCATTAACTGATAATTTATTAATATTATGCATTATATATTTATAACTATATATTGATATAAAAGTACCAACAAATAAAAATATAAAAAACATATATATTTTTAATTTTATATTTAATAAATTATTTTTGACTTTAGAATAATTATTAAAATTTTTATTATTCATTTTTTATTTTTATTATTATTATTAAATTTATATATAATTTTTTTTATATTTATATATATTAGATTTTATTAAATGAAAAAAATAATTATATTTGGATTTCCTCATTCAGGTACTAGTATACTTAAATCAATTATTGGTCATATTCCTGAAGTATATGAAGAATTATATGAAAAAAAAATTATAACAGACGAAGATTTAAAAAAAATACCTGAAAATAAAAAATATATATTAATAAAATTTCCTTTTACTTACAATGAATATTTTACATCAAAATATAATGATTATATTAAAATATTTATTATAAGAAATCCAATATATATTTTTAGTTCTTTGAATAAAAGATTTAATTATAAATTACCAAGTAATCATTCTATTAATTTTTATATTGAAACTTGTAAATTATATTTAAAATATAATAAAAAAATTGATAATACTTATTTTATTAAATATGAAGATTTATTTTATAACGAATTTGAAAATTTAAAAAATATTTTAAATAATATTGGATTTATCTATAATAATGAAATATTTAATAATGCTAATTATAAAAATTATATTTCAAAAAAAATTAATAATATACCTAATAAAAAAGTTGATAATAAAGACCACGATAGATATCGAACATGGCAAATAAATCAACCTTTCGAATTTTGTAATTCTCCTGATAAAATTGATTTGACAGAAGAACAAATTGATATAATTATCAATAATAAAATTATTTTAGAATTATATCCAAATATTAAAGATGATATTAAAGATTATATTAAAGATGATAATAATTAAAAATAAAAAATAAAAAATAAAAAATATAAATATTTATTAGGAGTTATTAAATTTAATGAAAACTAATTTAAAAACTAAATTAAAAACTAAATTAAAAACTAAAAATATTGTTGATAATGATAAAGTTGATATTAAAAGTGATAAATCATTAACTAAACAAGAAGCATTTAAACTAGAATATCCTTATTATTCTTTATATTATGATTTTGATTTAAAAAAAATAAAAAATATTATAAAAAAATTTAAACCTATTATTTTATATGATTTACCAATTGATTATTATGGTGAAAAATTAGATACATTTAAATTTGATAGTATAAATCAATCTTCAAAAAATAATAAATATTTTTTAATAAAAGAAAATTGGAAAAAATATGAAGAACTTAATTCTTTAACTGATTATTTTTCTGAGTTTGTTCGTGTTAAATGTATTTTTGGTTCTTATTTATCTCCTTTCGAATTTTGGAGTAAAAATAAAAAATTTATTATTAATCTTACTCTCAAAAAATATAACCTAATATCTATTCCTAATTTAAGAGATACTATTTATTATAATAATAAATTATGCAATAATTTTCGCATTTCTATTGTTATAACTGTTCTTAATTCTTTTAAACACGAAAGATATCTCGATATTTCAGCTGGTTGGGGAGATAGATTATTAGGTGCTATTTTTTCTGGTGTTAAACGTTATGTTAGTGCTGACCCAAATTTAGCTTTACAATCCTGTTACAATAATATAAAAAATACATTTTTAAATAAAAAACAAAGTGAAAATTTTATAATTTATCCTATGAGTTTTTTAAATATACCTTTGGAAAATGAAGAACCTTTCGATATAGTATTTTCATCACCACCCTTTTTCACCCTCGAAAAATATTCTATGTTTGATATGAATTCAATTACAAATTATATGGATGAAAAAATTTGGATTAATAATTTTTTTGTAAAATCTCTTGTGAAATGTTACAATCATTTAAAAAAAGATGGTATTATGATTTTATATATGGGAGGTTCACAAAAAGTTTTTGATAATATGTTCCGATTAAATCAAATTATGAATTATTTAGGAAAAATATATTATGTTGATGAATTAGAAAAAATAAATGGTTCTGGTTCTTATTTAGCTTATAAAAATATTAGAAAAATGTTCGTCTGGAAAAAAATTAATAATGATACCATTACTGATTTACCTAAAATTATTCATAAAAATAAAAATAAAAAATAATTATTAATTAATTTTTATTCATAATTTCTGTTATTCATAATTTCTGTTATTTTTGCCAAACATCCCAATAATTGTAATTCTGTTGAACATCCATATATTATTCTCTGTTGATAATCCGTTATTAATTTCATTATTTCTATATTTTTCGTTTCAAAATTTTTCTCTATTTTAACCTGTTTTTCATTTTGTGAATAACGACATGCTATTTTAAATAATAATGATATTATATCTGAAGCAGCATATCCTTTCTGATATAGGTCTGATATTATCTTCTGCGAATCTTCATAATTATTTTCTAAACATAAATTAAATATCTTTTCTATTAAGAATGGTTGAGGTTTATCACATATTTTATATACATTTTCCTCATTTATTTCATCATAACACGTTGTTGTTGTTTCCAAAATATTTAATGCTGTTCTCAAATCACCATCTGCACTAAATATTATTGCCCTTTTCCCATCTTCTTTTAATCTTTCTATCAAACCTTCCTCTTTTGATATTGTCTCTATTCTTTCTTTCATCTCTTCATCACTTAATCTTGAATATCTCATTATTACACATCTCGATTGTATCGGTTCTATTATTTTTGTTGATGTATTGCATGCATATACAAATCTTGTTGTATCTGAATATATTTCCATTGTTCTTCTTAAAGCTTGTTGTGCCGCTGCTGTCATACTGTCCGCTTCATCTAATATTACTATTTTATACCTTCCTACAGGCAAATTTATTTTTTTTTGGGCAAATAATTTAATTTTATTTCTTACTACTTCTATACCTCTATCATCACTTGCGTTTAATTCTAATACACAATCTTTATAATTTTCTTCTAATAATTCATTCGCTAAACATAATATTGATGTTGTTTTTCCTATTCCACTCGCACCAGACAATATCATATTGGGTAAATTACCAGATTCAACTATTATTTTTAATCTTTCTATTGTTTCTTTATTACCTACTATTTCATTTAATTTTTTTGGTCTGTATTTTTCAACCCACGGTAAATCTACTTTATTTGTTTCTACCATTTTGATATTATCATTTTCTTTAAAATCCATTTTTTATTTATTTATTTAATTATTTATTTATATTTATTATTTATTATTTATTATTTATTCTAATAAACTTTTTTAAGTTTAATTATACTTTAACAATTTATACCTATTTTATATTTATAAAATGATGATATTAATGAAGCTAATTGAATCTTTTCATTAGAAGTATTTGATAATCGATATTCTATATCCGACATATCTACTATTAATTTAACCAAATTATCTGATTCATCATATTTTAAATTTTTTATTATCTTCAATATACCCTTTATTATATCACTTAATATATATCCTTTTATTCTTAATATTTTATTTATCTTTTTATATGATTCACATATATTATCATTCATTAATATTTCATATATTCTTTCAATATCACTATTCAATGGTATACCTACATAATTTAATACATCATTCTCATTTATTAATCTTTTTTCTATTAATATTTCATAATCATTTTTACTCATTGTATAAATTATCTGTAAAATATTTAATAATCTTCTCATATCACCATTACATATTTCTAACACTATATTCTTAGCTGATTCATCCATATTTATTCCTTCCTTTTTTATTATATTTTCCATATACTCTTTAATCTGTTCTTTCTCTAAATATGAAAATCTAAATTTAGTACATCTCGACTGTAAAGCCGGTATTACCTTATTCACATAATTACATATTAAACAAAATCTCACATTTTCCGTATACTTTTCTATTATTCTTCTTAATGCAAATTGAGCTTCATTTGTCATTGCATCTACTTCATCTAATATTATCATTTTTACACCTGCATTAAATATCTTCTGTGTACATGCAAATTCTTTTATTTTGTCTCTCACTACATTTATACCTCTCTCATCACTCGCATTTAATTCTAAAACCATTGTTGTTGATAATTCATTATAAATTTTATTTGCAATAGCTCTTGCTGTTGTTGTTTTACATGTACCTGGTGGACCATAAAAAAGTAAATGTGGAAGATTATTTTTTTCTATAAATTTATTTAAAACATTCATTATTTCATTATGAGCTATAATATTTTCTACATTTTTTGGACGATATTTCTCTATCCATGGTATACCTTCATCACTCCGTTCATAATTATTCATTTTTTAATGTTTTTATTAATATTATTTTTATACTATTTTAATCTAAATTATTTTAAACTTAAAAAAAATGATTATTTTTTATTTAATTAGTCCTTAAATAAAATATATCTACTAATTATATGTTAATATTAATGTTTATTTAATATGAAATTATCAATCGATTCTATTTCTATTAAAAATTATTATCCACGTTTAATACGTCGGGGATTAGACACCTATTTACATTTTCAAAATAAAGAAGAAAAAATTATATATAATTCTTTAAATAATAAAATTGAATTATTATCTTATCCCGAGAATTTTGGAAGAATAGCTTTAACACCTCGTTCTTCTAAAACATCTGAAGAAATTGTAATAGAATATCTTCAAAATCATACTAATTATCTCAGGAATAATGAATTTGCTATTCAAATTATTGAATCTGCTATTTTTATTATCTTTAAAAATGATTCTGATAAAATGATTTTCAGAAGAATCGATTAATTTTGATAATACGTTTTCCCGCTAACAGATCCATGGAAAACGATTATGACTTGGATCCAAAGCGAAGCCCCATGAACCAGAAGTTTTAATACGTAAATAGAATTTATAAAAAATTGATTAAATATTAATTAGTTATTTTATTATATAATATTTTATTATATAATATTTAATAAAAAAAATTAACTTTAATACGTTTGTACTAAATAATGAAAAAAGAATATCGTATGCATATTGAATTAAAGAATTATTATTATCCAAATAAATTTATTCATGTATTTTCAGATGAATTAAAAGAACAAATTTGTAATTGGTATATCAAAAATACCCTTTATCTAATTGAATCAGAAATTATTGAAACTATTGATATTTACTATAAAATGGATGGTTTATTTTACGTTTATATATCATGGGATGAAAATATTCATGGAGAAAATTTACCTACATGTATTGAAAATCTATATAATATTAATAGAATGAATCTTCAAACAATTAAAGTAGGTGATCTTAATTATTATGTTGAACCATCTTTAATTGGTACATATTAATTAAAAAAAAATGATTATTTTATTATTAAATATCATTTACATTTATAATTTATAAATAAACAACCTAAAAAATGTTATTATATTTTTTTATACTAATATTTGTATTATTATTTAATAATATTAATGCTGATTTTATAGATCACCATCAGTTTATTGAGAATTCTAAAACTCTTAGTACTTCTAATGATGATGTATTATTAAAAATAGATTTAAATAAATTTACGGGAAATTGGAATGTATTGTACAGTATCAATGATTCTGATAATAAATCTATTAAAAAATGCAATTTAAAGAATTGTAATTCTAGAATAAATAATATTAATAAATGTGAATCTTTTTATTTTTATTTTGATGATTCTAGACAATTCGCATATAAATTTAATAGAAAAAACATTGGTTCAGAAAATATTCATGAAAAATCTGGTTTAATTCATTTGAAAAATAATTCGATTAACCATATTTGGAATATTAAAGATAATAATGATATTAATAATGATTTTTTTCAAATAATTTTATATGTTGATGAAAATTATCATTTTTCTATTGTATCAGATGAACATTTAAAAAGAATTAATATTATTATTAGACCTTCTTTTACTGAAAATATTGAAGAATCATTTATCGATACTATTTTAACTAAAAATAATCTTTCATCTCTTTCTAATTTTGATAAATTATATACTTCTTGTTAATTTTTACTTAAAAAATACGAAGTACTTAAAGAAATATTAATAAATATAAAAAGATGAAAGCCCGTTCTGACAACAAAAAAATGAATATGGATAAGATTCTTTATTATAATAATCGTTTTGAAGATTTATATAATAATCTTAATCATATTAATAAAAATTATCAAAAAGATTTTGAATCTTTAGAATATAAAATTGATTTAATTAAAGATGAATATAAATCATTAGTTTATAATAAAAATATTGAAATTATACAAAAAATATTTAACCAATTTATTAAAGATTTTGGATTATTTAAAAAATATAATTTTAATTTTTATTGTGACTATTATCATCTAACATCTTTTTATGATTCTTTTGAAATTAATATTAAATTTTCAGATATTAATAATAAAAATATTAATTTAGAATTAGATATTAAATACGAAAAAGAATTTGATGAAGATAGAGAATTTATTGCTCTTAATAAAGAATTTTTTAATGCTAAATTAATTATGGATAAAAATTATATTAATTTATCTGAAGAATATCATATATTAGAAGATTTATTGTATTTTATTTATAAAAATATTCATACTGAATCTTTTATTAGTATCCTTTATTAATTCTCTTAATATATTATTTACGTTATATATTCACTTAAAAAAATATGATTAATTTTTTCCAAATTATATAAAATTTAAATTTTATATCAATATTTTTAATAAAAAAAAATGAATAATACTAATACCAATAAAGGTAAAAATAGTAGTGATTTGAGTAATAGACCAATTATATCAAAACAAGATGTTAGATATCAAGATGAATTAATTGAAAAAAATTTTAAAAAATCAATAGATATTATGTATAATAAATTTTTAAATGCAGATTTTAAATATTATGATTCTAGTAATGTATATGATATTTTACATGAATTAAAAAAAAATACTATTAATATAGATTATATTTGTAATAAATTATTAATGATTTATTCTAAAATGTTTAAAAATAAGGATAATAATAAAAGATTTATTGATGCTTTTAAAAATAAAATTAAACTTATCAATCTTTCTGGTTTATCTCTTCAAATCCTCATCGAAAAATATACTTTTTCACATAAAGTTCTTAATGAAGAATATCAAAGAATTGAATCAGAAAAATATGATTCTTATGATGAAAGATACGATAGAGAAGAAGAAGAGAGGTATGAAAGAGAAAGAGAATTATGTGAGGAATATGGAACTGAAAGTTACGCTCATGCATGCTATATGAGAGATAGAGCTAGAGCTAAATATGGAATGTATAATTCTGATTCTGATTCTGATTATGATTCAGATTATTAGTTTATTTTTTTTGAAAAATTTATAATTAAATAGTAAAATTATCAAAAATGAGTGAAAGAGAGAAAGAATTATTAAATAAAATTAAGAAATTACATTTAAAACTTGAATTAGAAACTGGTAATAAATATGAAATTAATATTAAATCTTCTAATAATCCTAATTCCATTATAACTTTCGGTACTTTAAATGATAATATGGATACTAAAAAAAAATATATTATTGAAAATTTAACACATTTTAAGGAACTTGAAGATTCTTATGACTCTTTAGAAGAATTTAAAGATGTAGCTTTACAATATTTTAAAGTAAATAGTATTAAACCTTATTTAAGAATAGATTTAAATAATGGTTTAATAAATTATGGTAAAGAGCGTAGTCAAACAATTGGTAAAATAAGAATTATTGGTTAATGATGAATAATGATGAATAATGATGAATAATGATGAATAATGATGAATAATGATGAATAATCATAATAACGTAAATATATTTTTCTAAAAAAAATGATTTTTTAAATTATAAATATATATAATATTATATATTTAATAATAATTGTTTTTAATAATAAACACTTAAAAACTACAAATTTTATCTATTCAAAAATGTTAGATATTGATATTAATACACTCAATAATTTACTCAATCTCGAAGATGATTTTGATAATCTAAATTTATTAGATAAAATCAATAAATTCGATCCAAAAGATTTAGAAATTGATAATATTAATAGTTTGTTTGATTTTGATATTAATAATAATATTTTAAATTCTAAATCATATAATTTTAATATTGATATTGTTAAATCATATGATTATGATAATATTGATAATTTGGATTTAGATTTTAATATTGAAAAAAATAATTTATCTGAATTAAATTCTTCATTACTCAAAATTGAGAATAATGATAGTATTAAAAAAATCAAAAAAAATATTAATTCTTTAAAAAAAAGAAAGAGAAAAATAATAAAAAATGTTAATATTGATGATAATATTGATGATGATGTTAATAATATTAAAAATAAAAACAAAATAAAAACCAGATTAAGATTTTTATATAATTTACAAAATATATGTAAAAATCCCAAATACAAAACTATTGTCACTTTTTTTAATAATTCAGGTATTATTATTTTTAATGTTGAAGATTTTCAGAAAATTATCTTAAAAGATGAATTTAAAGATATTAAACTTTATAGTTTTTACAAAATGTTAACTGTTTATGGATTTTATCGAAATTCAAAAATTAATAATTCTGATAAAAATAATATTATTTATATTAATCCTTTATTTACTGAAGAAGATAATGGAAATTATGAAAAAATTAATTCTATAAGACAATCAACTACAAATAATAAAATAAAAAAAAATATATTAAAAAATATTAATAAAAATCTTGAATTTGAACTAGAATTAGATTCATCAGAATCTTTAGAAAAAATGAAGTTATTTAAATATAATAAAGATGATGAAGATGATTCATATTCTGAATCTGATAAAAAAAGAAAAAGAAATCAAAAGTATTATATCCGAAAAAAAAAAAATAAAAATAATAAAGATAATAATATTTTTGATATATAATAATTTTATTCTAAGTTATTTATTTAAAATATTATTATTATTTATTTATAATTTGATTATTTATTTTTAAAAATGTATAGTGATTATAATGATGATATAACATTTGATGATATTAATACTTTATATTTATCAGATTCACAAAAAAATATTTTATTTTATGATATTTTTATAAAAAATAATATTGTATACTTAATATCTCCTATTTATGATTCTTTTATAATTGAATTTAATGATATAAAAATATTATATAAAAATATTGAACTAAATTTAATTAAAAATTTTAGTAGTTATTCTTTTGAAAAAATATCTATAAGAGGTTATTCTTTATTTGATAATGAAGAAGAAATAATAAATTTAGAAGTTCAATATAAAGAAATAAAAAAAGAATTTAAATTATTAAATTATAAATCTTCATATAATTATTTTTTAACTCAAACAACTCTTTTTAAACATGATTTTGATTTAATTGATATTTTCTATAAATATTATATTAATAATGATATTGAACAATTCTATTTTTATTATAATGATTTTTTAAATAATTCAAATCCTCATTATAATAAAATTATTAATTTAACTAAATATAAAAAAATTAAATTAATTGAATGGCCTTTCCAATATTGGGATAATTTTAAAGGAAGACATCTTTGTCAAATGGGTCAAGTTAATCATGCACTTTATAAATATGGTAAAGATAATAGTCATTATATGATTTTTAATGATTTAGATGAATACATTTATTTTAATAATAATCAAAAAACTCTTAGAGAATATATCATTATGAACTCAAAAAAAAATAAACATGGTATTTATTTATTTGAAAATTATTGGTCTTTAACTTTAGATACTAAAGTACCCATTAACTTTCCTGAAAAAATATTAAAAAGTGTAAATTCAGATGGAGAAAATCATCGAACTAAATGTATTGTAAAAACTGATAAAATTAATTTAATGGGTATACATAAACCTCATCATGTTTTAGGAACTACACTTTATAATACTAAAATAGATAATGGTTCTCTTCTACACTTTTGTAATTGGAGTAACCCTGAAAGAATAGTAAATACTCAATATGATTATTTTAAATTAAATTTAATTGAATCTTTAAATTATTATAATAAAAATAAGGAATTAGTATTGAATTATGATTTTGATAATTATAAAAAAGAAATTAAAACACAAAAAACAAAACAAATAATTTTATCTAGATTTAATGAAAATTTAGATTATTTAAAAGATAATCCTCTTTTATTTAAAGATTATGATATTATTATTTATAATAAAGGTCCAGAAATTAATAATGAATATATTAAAGAAAGATGTAAAATAATTAATTTACCTAATGTTGGAAGAGAAACACATTCATTTTTATATCACATAATTGAAAATTATAATACATTTGAAAAAAGTTTATATAATTTTTATCTTTTTTTACCTGCTTCTTTTTATAAACATGAAAAAAAATTAGAAATAGTTTTAAGTATACTTACTCAAATGATTAATATTGAATCAGCTAATATTTTTTATAAATATTTATTATCTAAACCTGTTTATGAAGAATTATATGATTTTACTTTAGAAGAATGGGATGCTACTGATAAAGAAAATAAAAAATTATTAAATAAAAATAATAGTATTTTAGAAAAATCACCTACTAGACCTTTCGGTAAATGGTATTTAGAAAATATTGGAGAAATTAAATCTAATAAAGTAAGTACTGAGAGCTCCAGCGCCGCATCGAAGATGCTTTGGGGTCTCAAGGACCCTCTGGCGACCAATAGAATTAACAAAGTTAATTCTGTAAGTTTTTATTCTATATTCGGTACTAAAAAAGAATCAATTTTAAAATATAATATCGATTTTTATAAAAAATTAATCTCTTTTGTTGATTATCATAATAATCCCGAAGTTGGTCATTATATTGAAAGAACATGGTGTTCATTATTTTCAGATTAATTGTATCATTTTTTTAACTTAAAATAATTATTATAATATAATATAATTAATTTATAATTAAAAATTTTCAATTAAAAAAATAAAAAATGGTTTATTTAAAAAATCAATATTTAATATTTTTAAGTTTTAGTATTTTATTTTTATCTATTAATCAAGTTTATTCAATATCATCTGGTGCTAATGAACCGATCGCTGATAATGAATTAGGATTAACAGCTAAAGATTGTGCTTTACAATATTGTTCAATAAAAGACGGAATGGCATTATGGTTAACAATGGTTAATGAATGTGTCAGTAATCCTAATCCATATTTTGTGAATATTGGTAGTAAAGATTTTGAAAAAGAAACATATTATGGAAATGAAGAAATAAATAATTTAATATATACACATCGAATAGTAGGTGCATCTGTTATTGCATTATGTAGTTTTATTGGATTAATTTTTGGATATATTATTGGTAGAAAAAAAGCTATGAATCAAAAATATACTAATCTTAAATAAATTAAATTTAAAATTAAAAAATATAAATAAAAAATAATAGAATTATAAAAATAAAATGATAATTCATTTTTATAGTAAAAATAATGGATGGTGTAAAATAATGAGAAATAAGTTTAAAGATTTTATTGATAATTCTGAATTAGTATATGATAAATACGGTATTAAAATTATAATCGAAAAAAATAATTTATTTAATTTTATTGATAAAGAATATAAAAATAATTCAATATTTGTTTCTCCATCAAATTCATTAGGTAGAATGGAAGGAGGGATAGATAGAATAATAGCAAGAGAAATTTTCCCTAAAATAGATTTGAGTTTTTGGAAATTAATTAGAAAATTAGGTATAATAAATAAAAATGATGAAAATAATGATGAATACGTTTTCCCGCTCACAGAGCCAAGGAAAACGATTATCACTCAGCTCCCACGGGGAGCCAGGAGTGATGACAAAACCATCTCCTTAAGAGATGGTGTGTTGTTTTCTGATCCATCTATAAATGGATCCAAGAAAACTGAATATTTTAACAATTATCCGATTTTACCAATAGGTTCATCTTTATTTATCGAAGTAGATAAAGAAAATAGTGGAGTTATAATATCTCCAACTATGTTCTGTTCTTCAAATGTAAATCATACTAATAATGCTTATATATCATTATTATCATCATTATTATTATTTAAAAAAATAAATGAATATAAAAAAAATAATAAAGAGAAAGAATTTGAAAGAATATATATAACAGGACATTGTTGTGGAAATGGAGGTATGAGTTTAGATAAATCAGTAAATCAATTTTATCAAGCATTTAATGATTTTATAGAAAATAAGGGACTAATACTAAATAAAGAGATGGATTATATTAGTATGAATAATATACCAGACCATATGTATATATTATTAGATTACAAAGAAGAAAAGAAAAAAGAGAATATAGATAATGAAAATATTAAAACAATAAAAATTATAAATACCAATCAAATAAAAGATAATGATAATAATTTATAAAAAAAAAAAGTTTGATTATTTAGATAATTAAGTTAGAAGAATTTGATTAAAATATAAATCATTTCTCATTTTGATTAATTCTTCGTGATGATTAATAAAATAGCGTATATTTGATTGTAAATAAAAACGATTAAAATATTTATTTTTTCTGATATTCTTAAAGAATTGAAGTATTTTGTTTGAATTATTTTTTTTATTTTTAAAATTTTTTTTATCTAAAAATTTGTTAATAAATGAATTAAAATTTTCATAATTTCTTTCTTTAATATCACCTAAAAAATCACAATTTTTTATAAATAAATTTAATTGTTCAAAATTTCTTTCATATGCATATTCTAAAAATTCTTTAAATTTTATTAAAACAAATGAAGGATCATAATCTTTTGTATAATAACATCCTATTTTATCTTCTTGATTATTATCTATTAATATTTTTTTTAAAACATAATTTAACCATATTTCATCTGTACCATAAAAAAATGAAGAATATGATTGTGGTAAATTATTGAATTTTATTTTTAATCCCATATAAAATCTTTTAAAATCTAAATAATTATAAATATATGTTAAATCATTCTGTTCAAACATTTTGTCAAAATATAATTTCCAATATTTTATATCAAATATTGGATCCCTTCTTATATATACTAAACCAGCTAATAAATATATATAATTCATTAATTCATTTTTATTATTCATAAAATCATTACTATGAAATGGTATTTGTGTTAATTTACTAACTGTATAAACTAATTTATTACTCTTTTTAAAATCATTAAATACCTTTATAAAATTATTTCCATAATTTGAATCTGCATCTATTAATATACAATATTCCATATTTACAGATTCTGGGTCAAATATTGAATAAAATCTCATTAAAGTTCCAAATAAATCCATGTGATTGTTTTTACTATTTTTAAAAGTATCACATTCATATTCAACTAATTGTATTCTTTTATTTTTTTTCTCTTTTAATGTTTTAAATAATTTTTCATAAATTTTTAGTTTAAATAATGATTTATCATAATATAATCTTAAATAAAAATTATCTGGAAATGTTCCATCTATAAATTTTTTTATTGTTTCTGTTATATGAAAAATAAAACTCTTAATTTTATTTTTGGCTAAATTTACAACTTTTAAATCTCCTTTTGATTTTGTATTTCTTGTAGTTTTAATATATTTTTCTTTGTAAAATAATACCGTTGAAAAACATACATATTTTTCTTTTGGTTCTTCAAAATGTTTTTTAAATTTACATATATTATTATTATTCATATTTTTTATCTTCTATTATTATATTTTATTTAATTTTTTTTATAATTTTATTATTTTTACACATTAGAATGTGATGAAGTTTCTAGTTCATCAATTAATTGTGTATAATAATCTACTTCTCTAATTCTCATAGTATGCTCATTCCTCCAAAAGTTGACAAATTTATCAACTATAATAATAAACTTCGCTCTATTAAGTATCTTTTGATTAGTTGCATACATTGCTAATTGTTCTTGAAAATGTCTAATCATCTTCTGTGACGATTCAACTGTCTTCTCTATACCTTTCTTAAAATTTTTAACATCTTCTACACTCCATCTCTCTCCTAAAATAACATCTTCTCTTGACATAGGTCTATTCCAAAGACTATACAATACTCTTCTTCTATGTAATTCATAAAATTTTTTTGAACATGCATTATATAATGCCATTGTATCATTCAAAATATCAAGAGATTGTGCAAATAAAAATTCACTATATGAAGGAGTTTTAAGATGACCTTGAGCATAATTTGCTGTATATAACATGTTATTATATCTTTCTTTTAGTCTTGTATCTACTTTCTCAATATAACTAAGTCCTTCTTCCCATTTTCTATCAGCTTCTGGAAGTGATAATAAAGGATTAATTTTGAATACGTTATTAAATTCTTCATCTCTCTCTTCTGTTGGTATACTACCGTAAAACTCCATTTTTCGTTTTATTTAATTATTATATATTAAGTAAATATAATACTTAATATTATTATTTTCAATTTTTTTATAAATAATTATATAAATAAAATAAACGTAAAAATATATTATACAAAAATAGGAGTTTGATTATTATTTACTAAAATGATGGATAAATTATCAACACATTATTATAGTAAAAATATTATACAATTTTTACATTTTGTTGATATATTTTGTAATGTTTTTAATAAAGAATTAAATCATATATATTTTAATAATAAAATTGATATAATATTTTCAAAAGATTATTATAATTTTATAACTAAAAAATATCAAGATATAAATGAATTATTAAAAGTAAGAGATGAATATAGAAAAAATATATATAAATATCAAAAAGCCACATTTTATTTTATTTTAATGTTAATATTAAAAAAAGAACCTTTACAATTAAAATTAAATAAAAATTATATAATTTATAAAAATAAAATATTAACAAAAGAAGATATATTTAGATTAATATATTTTGGATTCTTTTTAGATGAATTAAATTATGAAATATATTTTTCAAATGATGTTATTAAAAATGGTATTGAACCCAATAAAATTAATTATAATACTTATTTTAAATATTTAGAAGAATATTTTGATTTATTTTTCAAAGATATTATGTCGAAAGAGTTAAATAATATTTATCAACAATTAGGTTTTGCTTATACTGATATTAATCATAATAATAACTATAAAGATATTATTTATAAATATAGAAGTAAAAAATTAGTTTTATTTACTATTCTTCGTGAGAATTTATGGAAATTTGGTTCTTATGATAAATATTATCCTTTATTTGATTATTCTTTAGAAAAACAATTCAATAAAAATAATTGTAAATTTACTATTTTATCTCTTTTACAATATGATAAAAAATTAAATGAATGTATTTATCTTAATAATTTAAATAAAAAATCTTTAAATTTTGCTATCTATTTTTGGGTTAAAATTGATTGTGAATTTAATATAAAAATTAATAATTATTTAAATCTTACTGATAAAAAACCAATTGAAAAAATAAATATATTTGATATATCTAATTTAATATTAAAAGAACCTATTAAAAATAAAAGTAAATCAAAATCTGAAAAAATGGATATTAAATTAGTTAAAAAAACATTAAAAGATTTTAATATTAAAGATATTGATATTGTCACATTTGCTAAAACTGGAAGTACAACTATATGGGAGACTTTGCTACAACATGGTAAAAAATATAAAATTGAACATAATCATAATTTAAAATATTTAAAATTTAGATTAGATAATTCTCATAATACTTTATTTATTGCTGGTATTAGAAATCCAATTGATACAAATATATCAAATTTCTTTCATACTATTTTTGGTAAGTTTTATACAAGTGAAAGATTTATGAAAAATAATTATGTTGGTTTTTTTAATAAAATATTTAATAATATTAATGATATAAATAATTATAAATTTGAAGAAATAAAAGATATGTTTTTCAAAAGAAACAATCATTTTTATTTTAATTATTGGTTTGATGAATTCTTTGAATTAACTGGATTAAATAAACTTCCTTTTAATAAAAAAAGAGGTTTAGAATTTTACAAATTACCTAATAATAATTTATTAATGTTATATACTCTCGAAAAATTAAATGATAATGAAGATACTTTAATTCAATTCTTTAATGTTGAAAAAATGATTAAAGAAAATTTAGCTGACCAAAAATTATATAAAGATAAATATGATGAATTTAAATCTAAAATATCTTTTTCTGATTATTATAAAAATAGATTATTAAATACCGATTTAATTCGTCATTTCTATGAACCTAAACAAATTGAATCTTTCTATAATAAATATCCTTCTTCGAATTTTTGAATTTTGAATACGTTTTCCTTTTTAAGCAAAACTATTATCACTCAGCTCTAGGCGCTTCGATTTGGAGCCAGGAGTGATGAATAAAAAAAATAAAAAAATTGATTTAAATATTTTTAATTCTTTTTTTTATTATGTTTAATTATAATAAAAAAAAAAATTTTATATATACGTCTTATACTATACTTACCTTAATTTTTAAACGTAAAAATGCAAGAAAATTATCAAATTTTAAATGCTTATATTTGTTTAGGGATTGAAAAAGAACTTAAAAAATTAGAAATTTATGATTCATTATTTAGAGAATGGAGTGAATACTATTTTCAATTTATGAAGAATTTAGATTCTTATTATGCTGATATAAATGGTAATTTACACGTTTTTTCAAATGAAAATATAACTTTAAATATTATTGAAAGAGAATTAGAATATAAAAAAAGAAATGTAGTATCAAATCCGAATATAACTATTGGTTATATTATTAAATATAAAGATTTACATTGGAATATAATGGATTTGTGTATGT
>JACCDO010451549.1_pt1 | contig 36244 bp, 41 predicted proteins | sample 7446101 | NCBI WGS metagenome assembly JACCDO01 (sample SAMN15323440, study PRJNA562643) | freshwater metagenome | isolation source: river surface water | place: USA:Blue River Watershed | collected 2017-08-16 | reverse complement strand
ATTGCAAGACCTGCAACATATAGCAGTATTATTAGTAAAATTGTTGATAGAGAATATGTTAAAATTCAAAATATTGAAGGAATTCCAAAAGATATTTTAAATATGAGTGTATCGGCTAAAAAATATGGGACTATTAAAGAAAAAACAAAACAAGTTAAAATTGGAAATGAAAAATTAAAATTTGTTCCAACTGAATTAGGACTAAAAGTTAATTCATTTTTAATGGAACATTTTAAACCAATTATGGATATTAAATTCACATCAAGTATGGAAGATAAATTAGATAAAATATCTGATGGGAAAATGAAGTGGTTCAATGTTTTGAGAGAATATTATGATATTTTTAATCCAATTTGTGTAAAATTATTAGAAGATAAGCCACAAAAAGCACTCGGTTCAGCATATACTGCAAATGATAAATGTCTTGGCGAACATAATGGCCAAGAAATTTACCTCACAAAAAGTAAATTCGGATGGTGTGTTAAAAGTATTAAAGATGGTGAGACCAGATTCGGAAACATCGGCGACATGGACCCTGAAACTGTTTCATTAGAAGATGCTATTGGTTTTCTCGAATACCCAAAAGATATTGGCAAACTTGGATCAGCAAATGTCACATTAAATAAAGGCAAGTTCGGATTTTATTTCAAAGTTGCCTCTAAATTAGTTGGTATTAAAGATGTAGACCCAACTGAATTATCAAATGAAGAATTATTAGAATTAGCAAAAGAATTAAATGAAGGTAAGAAAGATGAGTTAGCATCAAGTAATAGTTATCTGATTGGTAAAACTAAAGTATACGTTAAATCAGGAGAACATGGACCGTATATTATGGTTCCACATGGGAACAGCGGAGCACGTAAGCCAACATTTATAAGTATTCCAAAAGGCACAGACTTAACTAAATTAACAGCAACTAAGATTAAAGAAATTATGGATAATCATACTAAGCAATCTAAGAATTGGAAGAAGTAATTTATATAAAAATTGAAATTATTTTATAATTATTTTAAAAGTTAATAAGTATGGTAATTCATACCAGTATTGTTAATATGCCAATAGAAGTAATTTTAGATATTTTTAGCATGTTTAGGGATATAGGAGATATTGTTAAATTTGCTTATAGTAATAATTATGTATTTAATATTTATAAAAATAATTTTGATAAAATATGCAATATTTTAATAACAAATAATGAAACAAACTGTTTTGTTAATTATGTTATTATTGCATGTATTGGACTTGTACCATCAGATAATATTGAAACTAAACTATCTAATATGAAATTGTTAGAAGAGTTTCTGTCTAAACATAACAATCAAGAACTTTTACAAATTAATTATTCATTAAATCATTATTACAATGTATATACTAATGATAAATTAAATATTGATATTATAAAAAGGCCACTAGCATATTATCATTATAGGATTATTTATAAGAGGCCTCATGAATATTCTAAAATTGCAAGTAATTTATCAACAGAACAATTTGAACTATTTAATACTTTAATCAAATCTGGATATGATATTAATACAAGTAGTCGTGCTGCTATTAGACTAAATAATCAACAAATACAATTAATGAAACAATTACTAGAACGTGATATTAAATTAAATAATGCTATTGATATTGCAAGTAATATTAATAATGATGATCTAGAATCATTTTTTGGATTAATTGAAAGGAACATTTCAACATATAATGCAGTTAAAATTATAAATGATTTTGATGAAATACAAACTGGAAAAATGGAAGAATTAATTACAAGTGAAATAGACCCAGACCAAGCAGTAGAATTAGTTGATGATTTTGATGATGAAGAGATTGAACTAATTGTTCAAATTTTTAAAATTACTAAATCCAAACATATTGTTGATAATATAATAGAATGTAAAAGAGATGCAACTGATTTAGCTGTTATGCTTAAATTGGTTAAACATGATTTTGATGTTAATGAAGTTGGATATATTACAAGTAGGATTGTTGATAATAATTTTACTGAAGAGCAATTTAATAAAGTTATAGAAATGAAAAAAAAAGGAATTAGTGAAGATTGTATTATCGAATTAATAGATAAAGAAAATTTTGATGAATTTAATTTTGATTATTATGATAGTTTAATGACTAAAATTAATGATAAAGATATTGTTAATAATATTATAATTAATCAAACAAATGAAAATGATATTAATAAAATAATTGAACTAATTAATGAAGCTTTTCCTAAAAATCATATTTATCATTTGGTTGATAATAATTTCTCAAAAGAACAATGTAATAATATTAAACCATTTTTGGAATATATTCAATATAGTTTAGATATCAATGATATTATTCATAACTTTGAACGAGATAAACACTGTATTAAAATATTACAAGATAATAATTTCAATAATAAAACAATTGCGATGTTTTTACTAGAGCAAAAATATCATAATGGCATTAAACTTTTTATTATTATTGATGATATTATTAGGATTTTTAAAGAACTCCAAAAATTTGAATTAAATGATGATTTTATTTTCAATTTTGTTATAAATTTTAGAGCACAATTTACAACTAATACAACATTCGTATCGCATACTGATATTGACCATCAACCGCAAGCTAAGAGACAGAAATTAAATGATAACATTTATGAATCACCTCAATATGATGCATGTATTATGATGATTAAGAAAGGATTCCGAAAGATTAACACAATAATTTATTGTGTTAATCTCATGTATGAGAATAATATTGATACCAAGTATATTCAAAATTTAAATGATGAAGAATCTAAATTTCTTGATACATGTGATAATACTAAAATTAAGATTTATCTTAATCTGTGCAAGGAAGGACTTGAAAATAATTTAGTTCTAATTAAATCAGTAAGTAATGAAATGTTAACTAAAATAGATAATTATGCATCTAATACAGGAAAAAATTATGTAAATTCTATGAAACATTTCGTCGAACAATTTCATGCTAATAAAAATTGATTTATTTAAAATGTGTTATGTGTTATTATAACTGCACTATACTCAAATGTATTATGAGAAAGCTAGTTTTCAATATTATTAAAAAAATTGAAAAATATTAATAATATAGGTATTATTAATATTTTTATGGAATTTGTTGATACTAACATGTATTATAATCGTAAAAATAATACTTATATTCTTTATTCATATTATAAAATTGAGCCTGAACAATTAATGTTTCCAGTTGAAGTATTTGAAACTATACAAAAGGAATATCAAGAGCAAACTGTTCCTGATGAATCAGTCCAAACAGATGATTATAATAAATCATCAGTAATTGAATATTATAAATGGCCTAAGGATATATTGAATTTGTCTACGCGTGAATTAAATAAATATATTAGTAAAAATAATCTTTCAACTCAACAAATTGCATCACTTAAACTAACACGTCGGCGAATGAAGAATTGTATTTATTCTCGCAATTGTCGAAATAAAAAAAAGGTTTAATTGTTTTCTTCATCAACAGTTGTGCAATCTTTTCTTTGTTCTGGTGTGAATGATACAAATTTCTTTAATTCTTCTTTATTCTTTAATATACTAGAACTACCTCCTCTAAATTTATTAACTTGGGCTGATGCTGTTTTAATAACTTTAGCACAATTATCTTGTGTATTAGCAAAATTAATACAAGTTTCTTCATCAATACCAATATGTTTACCAACACTTATAGCATCAATATTTGTTCCCATAAAAAAGAATAACCAACTATAAACTTCCTTTTGATGATTAATTTTTTCAAATAATAATTGTCTGCCTTTTACTCCTGAATAAATTCCCTGAGAAGCATTTTCCTCACCGTCAGTTAATACAACAATTACTACTTTACCAGGTCTAACATCTGTCATATCAGATAATTCATTCCCGATATCATCAATTAATTTACATAATGATTGATATAATGCGGTCATATTACGAGGATGAATATCTTCAGCAGTAATTACTACATCTTGTGCTAATTTATTTTTAATAAAAACTTCATATTTATCATCAAAACGCGCCGCAGTAACTGTTACTTTACCACCAGTCTGGTCTTTAATAAAATTTGTTAATTCTTTAGAAGTAGATTCTGGGTTTAATTTATCCATTGAACCAGATCTATCTACTAAAACTCCAATATAAGTCCAATCATCATCTAAGGGTACCGACATTATTATATTAATTGATTTCTTCTTTATATTAAAATAAAAACTTATGTAGAAAATTATAAACAACCCATTCAATTTGTGTTATGTGCTAACATTAGCTTAGTGAATATTAATTTTTAATCTTCAATTTCAATAGCTCAAAATCTTTCTTTAAAAGTTCATGTTCGTATTTTTCTTTTTGTAGTTCTAATGAATATTCTAATTTATTAATTTGAATTTGTTGATTATTAAGTTCAATTTGATGATGTAATTTAATATTTTCATTTTCTTGTTTTAATCTTTCAATTTCATTTAATAATTCTTTTAATGAGCCAGCATAAATCTTACGAATTTTTTCATATTCCTTTTTAACAATATCAATTTTATCTTTTGGAATAATAGCCATTTCATTTCTACCCTCAGTTTCAAATTTATATTTGCTATAAGTGTAAAAATTAGCAATATCATTTTCTGCCTCAACAGCATATGAGGCATCAACAAATGAATACATAAGTAGTCTTAATTCAACATTCTCTAATTTACCATAATCATTATTATGTTCTGATGTTCTACGTTCTAAATCTTCAGTTCGACCATATTTAATAACAATATCATTGTCATTAATTTCGCTTGGGATATTAAATGTTTTACGTAAAGAAGCAACTGTTCCCATCGTAAATAAATAAATACATGAAATTGGCGATGTGCTCTTTTTACATACTTCCTTAACTGCCTCCGGTAAAACACCTAATGAATCTCTTAATTTAAGCTTCTGTTCATTTGTTCCCATTTGAATAATAAATAGCTTCTCCGTTGCCCATTTAATAAACATATCTGCTTTATTATTATGAGAACCAAATAAAACTCTAAGCATTCCATTATAAGTTAAAAATACTTGTTGATTAGATGTTATTTTTTTACTCGTTTTCTTTTCCGAATTTCGGGTATCATTACAATTAAAAATAACATAATGGTTATTAATAATAAATGCTGATTTAGTATCTTTAATATTCTTTTCAAGATTAGGCATCTCAAATCCATCAGATACATCTTTAACCTTGAAATAAATTTTATCAACAGCACGTTCTCCACGAGTTTCAATCTCAATAATATTTCCTTCATTATCCATAAATTTCTCATCATTTTTTAATTCAATAATCAGTGGTGCCTTAATATTATTATCATCCTTAACTTCCTCTGATTTTAATTCAGGAATTTTATCGACAAATGATTTAATAAATAAAATTTTATCAAACTTAAAACTCTTACCATCGGTTATAGTCCATTTATTATCTTTATTTCTAGCATAAATATAATTCTTTGCTTCTATTTGTTTCTTACTAATAATATCACGGCTACTACGACAGCCCTTAGTATAAATCGGTGCATTGGAGAAAATATAATCTCCCATAATATATTCTTTGTTATTAACAATCAATGATTGTATCTGCGATTGTACTTCCATTAATAATAAAGTTTATTTGTCTTTATATTTAAATAGTATATTTTTGTTAGTAAAAAAATAATAAATCTTTTATTAATACAAATAAAAAATGGAATTTAATAATTATATATTACAAACAATGTAAATTATTAATTACATAAATTATCCCAAGGATATAATTTAACAGTAATTTGATTCGAACCATTATCTAAAAAAGTTAAATAATAAAATTGAATTAATTTTGAAGGATTTTTAATAATTCTATATCGTTTTGATTTATCATGAGTGTATATAATTTGTGAATATCCATTATCATCAAATCTTAAAATAGGACCAAAAGTCATTAATTATATAATATTTATATTATATAATTAATAATCAATATTTATATATGACCTTGTGATTTATGAAAATATAAAAATGAACTTAAGCCAATCAATACATCTATTAATAATGGTATCCATGCATAATTACTTTTAGTTATAGCTAAATAAGCAAAAATAAAATAAAATAATGCATGAACTGGTCTTAAATTATTCCACCATATTTTATCTCCAAATACTTCTGGTCCTGTTTTTCTTGAACCAGTTATATAAATAATACTAAATCCAAGTGCTATAATTATAGCAATATAACCCATAATAGGTAAATATTTTTTATCTAGATATTTTGCCATAATAACAAATAAAGTTCTAACACCAATACATCCGAACAAAAATAATAAAAGTCTTTTTTTAATATTTTCCATTATAATTAGATAGAATATTTATTTTTGAACTGGTTCTAAATCAGATACAGGTTATACAATAAATGGTTTAATATCTTTTGGTGTATAAATAATTTTACCATCAGGTAAAACAAACTTTGCTGGCATTATATCATTAATAATATTAGTATCTGTTAGTATTGGTCCAGGTTGTCCAGGTGGAGGAGGTGGTGAGACAATAAATGAATTAGCTAGTTTGGCAATTTCAGCAGGCTCATATAATATAGGTTGATTTGTTGGCATAGGTTTACCTTGAGTAACAACAATTGCAGGTTCTAATATATTAGTATGGATTTGTTTTTGATTATTATTTGGTTCATATATTATAGGAAGTGAAAAGGCTTGATATAATAGAGAACCTAAAATAAAAATGGCTTTATATATAAGTTTCATATATTAATCCTTAGATTTTAATCTTAAGATTATAATCTCACTTATTACACACACATGTTTTTATTAAACTATAATCAAAATCACAATTAGTGAAATAGTAAAAAATAATATATTCAATATCACTCAAATAAAAATCATTTAAATCTCTATTAAATTTAATATTCTTACATGTGTCATAATATTCAATAAGTTCATTGATTTGACGATTCAAGTCTCCGAAATCAGACGCACCCTGCAATTGTTTACATTCTCGAACAAATTTATTGATTTTATATTTTGTTTTTAATTCATCAAATACCATTTTATGAATTTTGATGATTAGTTCATTGGTTACATTAATAGTTTCCATTAATATTTATAAATATTTATTAATAATATATTTATCAATTTTTGTAAAATTAATTTTAAAATTATGTTTTAATATATTATAGTTATAAAATGCAGGATACGGGATTAAATAGAGATACAATTGATAAATATTATACAAAATCTAACATAGTATATCAATGTATTGATTTAATTAAAAACAAACTAACAATATCAAAAGATGATTTAATAATTGAACCAAGTGCAGGAAATGGTTCATTTATTTCAAAAATAAAGACTCTTACTAATAATTATAAGTTTTATGATATTAAACCTGATAATTCAGAAATTATTGAACAAGACTTTTTAGAATTAGACACAGATAATATTAATAATCAATATAATAAGATTCATATTATTGGCAATCCTCCTTTTGGTCGACAGTCTTCATCTGCTATTAAATTTATTAAGAAATGCTGTAGTTTTTCAAAAAGTATATCATTTATACTTCCAAAAAGTTTTAAGAAAGATAGTATGAAAAAATATTTTTCAAATAATTTTCATCTCATTCATCAAATAGATTTACCAGATAATTCATTTGTTGTTAATAATAAAGATTGTCATGTTCCATGTGTATTTCAAATTTGGGAATATAAAGATGAACCAAGAAATAAGGTAAATAAAATAAAACCAATAAATTTTAAGTTTGTTAATAAAGAAGACACGCCAGATATATCATTTCGTAGAGTTGGTGTATATGCAGGTAATATATCAAAAGATATATTAGATAAAAGTGAACAGTCACACTATTTTATAAAGTTTACAAATAATAAAACAGTTAATGAAAATATAGAATTATTAAAAAATATTAAATTTGATTTTAATAATACTGTTGGGCCAAATTCTATATCAAAACAAGAATTAATAAAAGAATTTAATAAATATAACCTATAAAAAATAAACACATGGTTTTCAAGAAATACGATGAGCCAAATAAAACTGTTGCAATAACAAGTTGATATTTAATACCTAATTGATATTTGTTTGTTTTATCAAAACCATCTCGAATATATGATTGATGAAATACTATATTAATAATGTATATTATTAATATAACAAATGCTGAGCAACCTTTATTATTATATCTATTATTAAGTTTATTAAAAATTAAATTTGAACTACAGAAGATAAATGCTAGCACATAAAAAATATCAATTAATAACAAAATACTTGATGAATCATTACTATTTTCTGAAGGATAAACAACGCTTCTAATTTTATATGTAATTGCATACATATAAAAAGAAGAGCAAAAATTTACTAATACAAACAGACTAAATAATATTAATAATATGTTCTTCGTAGTTATAATATTTTTCGTTCTTCGACGTGGAATATTAGTATTAGATGGTATATTATTTGGTATTGATATTGATATTTCTACAGTTTTTATAGGATACCGACATAAGGGACAGTTATTTTTAGCTTTTAACCATTCATTAATACAATTTTCGTGAAAGGAGTGTTTACAATCTAAAACTTTTACATTTGTTTTTAAAGAATATAGACACACAGAACAACAATTATCACTTGTTTCAGATTTTAATGATATATTATCATCGTTTGTAGTATTTAGCATACAATTAAATACTATTATTATCGACGTTTTTTTCAACTTTTATAAAATGATTCACATAACACAGTTTCAGTTATTCTAAACTTTTCATTATTAAATAATTAACATAATCTTGATAATTATCAATCATTAATAAATTTAATACATCTTCTTTTGGTAATAAATGTTCATAATAAGAGCACCATTTCCAATATTTTTTATATAACTTTGGATTCATTAAATGGAACTCACTCTCAATTCTATTTACAACATTGAAATATTCATTTAGTTTATTCATTTTAATCAAATCAAATGCCTCTTTTTTATTATTAACATTGTTTTCAATCATTTCTAATGATTTTTTAGCTTTTGGATATATATTTAAATATTTATCTTTTGTGATTTTATAAAAATCAGGATTATTTAATATAATTTTTTTTATATTATCTGTCATATTATAATTTTTTCTTTCCCATGGTAATGATTGTAAAAAAGTACAATCATTAATATATTTTAATTGATTACTAATTATATTATAAATATAAATATGCATCTGAGAGAAAATAAATTTATCTATATTTGTTATAAATAATTTATCAAGATAATTATATTTTATACCAAATTTTTTATGCATAACAAAGCCATAATCTATGGCACTTAATTGATATCCATTATAATTTATTTTTTTATCCATGAAATTAAAAGTTTTTTTATTTGTTTTATTGATTATAATATTTTCTGGATGTAAATCACCATGTGAATATCCAGCATTATGTAAAATTAACATTATTTTACATATTTGTATCAATATAGATAATAGTAGTTTTTCATTTAATTTATTTTCTAACAAGAATTTTTTAAGAGTAATACCTTCTTTGTATTCTAATAACATTTTAACACACCATTTAGATTCATCTACATCTTTAAATATTTCAGCAGTATTAATTGGTCTTTCCTGGATATGATAATCACTATTGTTATCTACTTTATATGAATAACACTTTCTAAAAAACAATTGGTCTTCTTTATTTAATGTATTGATAAAATTATATAAATCCAATTCGCGGTATAATTGATATTTATAATTAACTTTATCAATCCATTTATGACCTGAATATAATATATTTTCTATCTTTAATGCATATGTTTTATTTTTATATTGAGCCAAATAAGTTGTTCCAAATGTTCCTACGCCTATTTTTTTCCCAATAGTAATATTGTCAATCATTATTATAATTACTGATAATATTAATTATTATTTTAATCAATATTTTGATATAAAAATAACTTGCTAAAAAAATGAAATTATAATTAAAAGTATATTATATTTTAATTATAATGCGAATAAGATATCTATCTGATATACATTTAGAATTTTTACAAAGCCATAATATTAAAGATTTCATTAGACAAATTCCATCTGGTTATGATGAAATATGTGTTTTAGCTGGAGATATTGGAAATCCTTATCAAGAAAATTATAATATATTTATGAATTTCATAAGCACAAATTTTAAGAAAGCTTTTGTTATTACTGGGAATCATGAATATTATAATAGAACAAAAACAATAGAAGAAACTGATGATTTTCTTAGCAAATATTTTGAACAATTTGAAAATATTACTTTTTTGAATAATAATTTTGAATATTATAAAACAGAATCTGATGATTATTGTTTTGTTGGAACAACATTATGGAGTAAAATAACTAATCCAAAGTTTTCTATAAATGATACAAGATATATACCAAATTTTGATTATAATAAATATAATAAATTACATGATATTAGTGTTAATTTTTTAGAAAATACATTAAAAAATAATAATAATTGTATTGTAATTTCTCATCATGGACCATCTGAATCTTTAATTGATAATAAATATAAAACACCTAATTGTTTACCTTATAACCAGTGGTTTTATTGTAATATGGATAATTTAATTGAGATAAATAAATATAAAATAAAATGTTGGATTTATGGACATACACATACACCATCAAATAATATAATAAATGGAATACCATTTTTATGTAATCCAATTGGATATCCAAATGAGAACATTGATATAAATTTTAGCAAGAATATAATAATTGAGTAATATAATATCTAAATTAATTTTTTCAGTTTCTTTAATGATTCTTCAATATCATTTATTATTTTTCTCATTTCTTCAGATTTATCTTTATCTTCATCATTATTATCTTCAGTTTCAGTATTATAATTTGAATTATTTTGAGTTATTTCATACCAATCAAGAGGGACATCGTATAGATTAAATTTATAAACATTTTCTCCATATTTATTAGCTATAAATTTATTAGTATCAAAATCAATAATATATGTATATTCATTACCTGGTTCTTTATTTGTTGTGAAATATTGATATGTATCTGGATGATTTAATAAATAATAAAATGAGTCCACATTCCATTCCCCTTCTTCATTTCCTTTTAATGGAATACGTAATAATAATTCTTTGTATTCCTTAACTTTATTTTTATTAACCATATTTTGAATTTCATTAACAACAACATTACCTAAATGTTCAAAATAAGAATCAGAATGATTATAAAAGGTATAATAAATACCTTTGTATTTAAAAACAACATAACCGTGTGTTACCATTAATAAATCAAACAATATAATTAAAGAGTATTAATTTCAATTATTTATTTCTATAATAAAATAATATGATTTTATTAGTAATTATATTTTGTTTTTTATTAATATTATTAGTTGCTATATTAATAAATGAAGAAAAATTTGAACAGAATATTCAAAATAAGAAAAAAATAGCTTTATGTTTTTTAATAAATGAAACAATTAATAATGAAGATTTATGGTATGAATGGCTTAAAAATGTTGATAAAGATAAATATAATATCTATATACATTATAAAAAGAACAAAAAATTAAATTATTTTGATGAATATAAAATAAAAGAAAATATAGAAACATGTTGGGGATGCTTAGGAATAGTATTAGCTCAAAATGCATTATTAAAAGAAGCATTGAAAGATAGTAATAATAAACATTTTATATGGTTAAGTGATGCATGTGTTCCATTAAAAACATTTGAATATGTATATAATTATTTAGATATAGATAAATCATATTTTAATATGGCACCAGATGAAGCTGTATTTCCAAGAGCTGAAACTGCATTAAAATATATTAAAAGAGAAAATCTTAAAAAGGCAGCCATGCCTGCAATTATTAATAGAAAACATGCACAATTATTTGTTGATAATGATGATAATATTAAATTATGGTTTAAGAATGTTGGTATTCCAGATGAAATTGCATATATATCTTTAATACATCATTACAATTTACAAAATGAATTAATTACTACTCCTAATATAGCAAGTGGAGCAATAATTATATCTCAGTGGACTGATATGAGTAATTATAAAGATTTTTCAGAATCAATTAAAATTAAGAAATCTCCATGTGAATATAAATATATATGCAGTAACGAAGTAGACTATTTTGTAAAATCAAATAGTTTATTTGCGAGGAAATTCGTTAAAAATTGTGAAGGTTTAGATTATCTTAAGAAATTTATAATATAATTGGGTATTAAAACATTGGAACAAATTTGTAGAGTTCAGTCATTTTAATTCGCTACGTGAATATAACAACTAATTCCTACGGAATAATAAGTTATAATAACACATAACACAAATGAGTATGGTGTTGTTTAAAAAGGAACTTTTTAAACATCACTTTCATAGATGTTAGCGATTATTCAAAAAGAAAAAGTTTCTTTCAACCGAAGGTTATAATAACACATAACACAAATATGGTAAAAAAGGTAATAAACCCGAAACAAGCTATAGCTATAGCATTAAGTGAAGCTAATAAAAAATGGTCTATTAAAATAATAATTTATAAATTTTCTTCATTGCAGATTATTAATTTTTCAGGGTCCATATTACAATTAAATACTAGTCTTGATTTTTCATAAAAACTATATTTTGTTGGAGCAACTACAGTCCAATCTGTATCATATGGTAATAAATCTGTTTGTGTCAAAACATATGCAATTAATGCAGAACAAAAAAATCTAAATGTTTGTCTATGAATTATATGTAAATTAAATCTTGCACCGATCCAATCTTTTATATTTAAATCATATGGTTTACTATCATTATTTATAATAATATTTTTTAATTTATTATAAAATACAGATGTTCTTTCAAAATTGTTTTTAATATAATATATATCACCATAATTTTTATTTTTATAATTTTTTAAAGCATCTTCTAATTTAACAAGTTGGACTCCTAATATATGATTATCATTTAGAACATCATATGTATTTTCAGCTCCACTTTCAAATATATATAATCCTTTCAATTTATCATCAATCCATATAGGATCTCTAATAATCATTGATACATGAGAATATTTAGAAGCACCTAAATATTCTATAATATATGAATACCATCTTCTAGAGGAGTATAAAAGTAAATCACCAGTATTACAATTATTTATAAAATCTGTATAATCTATTGATTCCATTAAATTATATTGATATAAAAAATTAATTAAATTATTATTATTAATGATATACAAATTATTTTATTTAAAAGATTTTGAATATGATTATGATGATGAATTAAAATCCATTATTAAAGATATAAATGAAAATATTGTTATGAAAACAGGGCCAGTTGATACAATAAAGTATGAATGGAATATAATAAAAAACTTAAAAAAATATATATCAAATGGAATACCAAAATATTATGGCTCTCCTAAAAAATATAAAAATAAAATGGTATTAATATTGCCATTTTATCAATATAATTCTATTTATAAAGCTGTTTGGGCGAGTGATAATATCGAAATACTGAAATCATTAATTAATCAAGTTTTTATGAATTTATTTTTAAGTTTTCATTATTTTGGTTTTATTTATAATATTAATGATGATGAAAGTATATTTAATAAAATATTAATTGATGAAACTGATGAAACAACATTTAAATATAATTATCAATCACCATATGAATCAAGTAGGAGAACATTTATGTTAGAAACAAATGGATATCAATCAATACTAACTGATTTTGAAAATAGTTATTTTGTCCATAAAAAAGATGGTGTTATTAAATATTGGGAGAGTATATATAGATTTATAAATGATCTGGGTGATTTGAATATAACTATGAATAATATAAATCAAATTAAAAATTTTATAAAAACACAAATTGAAATTAAAGGTGATTATGATAATAGTATTAAACTATATTATTTATTATTACTTAGCAAATATAAATTTGTTTTTGAAGACACATGAGTGTAGGATTTCATAGATGTTGGCGACTAACACACATCTATTTAATTATTTTATCATTTCTCGAATAGCTTGTATTAATATATTTTATATTTATACGAGTTTTTAGTCTTTCATATAAATATTCTTCAATATAATTTATAAAATTTTTAATATTAATTGGCAAGTCTTCAAATGTTTTAATTGTTTTTAATTTTTCTGGTGTTGTATTCCATCCATCAAATGTTTTATAAATTGGAAACATTTCTTGCATTCTATTTTCGCAAGATGGAAATTCATTTATTATATTTCCATCTTTATCACAATAATCGATACATACCTTAACTTCAGTTGCAAAACATAATACATCTAATTTTGTTATATTCAATTCATCATATCCATTAATTAAAGCTGAATGAGCTAATTGAACTAAATCTAAATGCCCGCAATTTCTTTTTCTACCAGTTGTAACCCCATATTCTTTACCTACAGTTTGAACCATTGCACTCCATGAGTTTTTTTCTTGTGTAGGAAATGCACCAGAACCAACTCTTGTTATGTATGCTTTAAATACGCCAATTATTTTGACATTTCTTTCAATTAAATTTTTCATTGATATACCAGTTCCAGACATACATGCTGAAGTAATGCATGATGTTGATGTAACACATGGATAAGTTCCGAAATCAGTATCTAAACCAAAAGCATTTGCACCTTCAAATAATATAGTTTCATCCCGACTAATATTGTTTATATAACTAACAGTATCTTTAATAATATTTCTAATAAAATTAATATTATTATCTATTATTTTTAATTCATAATTCATCATATCTTCCATTGTTTCAAATTTGATATGACAATTAAACATATTTGAATCAGATTTATTATTATCTAATTCTGGGAATGTTAAAGTATAGGGTTCCCATTTAATAAAACTATTGATGTAATTATACATATTTTTTATTTTAACAACATAATCATCAGTTAAGAAATCTTCCATTCTCATAGCAACTCTTAAACCTTTACAAGCCATAGTTGGTCCAATTCCTTTATTAGTTGTTCCTATTTTATTTGTACTATAATCCCAAAATTGTTGGCATAATAAAGTTACATGGGCTCTTGATGATACTATTAAATGTTTACTAATATAATCTAAATTAATATTTTTATCATTTAAATGAAATGTTTCCCATAAGAAACTCATTATATTCATTAAAACACCATTTCCTATTATATTAATTATATTATCTGTGGCTATACCAGATGGGTATAAGTGTGTATCAATTGTTTTATTATCTATAATTATAGTATGTCCTGCATTGGCTCCACCATTAAATCTTACAACATATTTTATATTATTATCAGCATTAATAATATAATCTGTTAAATTGCCCTTTGCTTCATCACCATATTGAGAACCCAATACAACTATTGCTCTAGATGTCATGAATATATATAATATAAATATATATTTATATTTATATTTATATAATAATGAGTTTATCAATATTTGACGGTAGATACAAAAAATATTGTGGTGAATTAATTGATATTTTATCTGAAGAAGCTTATATTAAATATAGGTATCAGATTGAATTGGAATATTTAGAAAGATTAATTTATATTTTATTTAATGAAAAACATACTTTTGATAAAGAATTAAGTATTGATGATATTAATAATATTAAAAATATAGAGAATGTTATTAGACATGATGTTAAAGCAATTGAATATTTTATTAAAGATAAATTTAAAGATAATAGATATAATTATTTGGTTCATATTGGCTTAACTAGCCAAGATGTTAACTCATTAGCTAATACTATAATGATACACAAAGCAGGAAAAAATTGTATTAATAAATTTAATGAAATTAATGAAAATATTATTAATAATTTACTAAAAAACCAAATTATTATAACTAGAACACATGGTCAACCAGCTGTACCATCAAAATTAGATAAAGAAATTTCATTTCATTATATTAGGATATTAAATACAATAAATAAAATAAATAATTTTAAATTAACTGCTAAATTTGGCGGAGCAGTTGGAACAATGGCCGCACATTGTTTTGCTTTTAATTTAGATATATCTAATTGGATTGATTTTTTTGATGATTTAGTTTCTCACTATGGTTTTATTAGAACAGAATTAACTACTCAAATAGATGATTATACTTCATATGTTGAATACTTGCAATTATTCAAGTTATTAATAATGCAAATAAACAATTTTGCCAAGTATTTAAGATTTTTAATAAAGGATGAATATTTAGTCCAAAAAGTTATCAATGATGAAGTTGGATCAAGTGCAATGCCTCAGAAAATTAATCCAATTGATTTTGAGAATTTAAAGGGTAATGTTGTTTTTGCTAAAAATTCAATTGATGCTTTAATTGAAGTATTAATGGATAGTGAATATCAAAGAGATTTATCTGATTCAACCGCATTACGTTCCTTATCAACTATATTTGGTTATATTATGATTGTTATTAATAGTCTTAAAAATGGAATAGAAAGAATTAGTATTAATCATATTAAAATAGAAGAAGATTTAGATTGTTATTATGAGGTAGTATTAGAAGGTATTCAAACTAAATTAAAAACATTAGGTATATATAATGCATATGATGAAATTAAATTATTATCAAGAGGTAAGCATATTACTAAAGATATTATTAAAGAATATATTAATAAATTAGATATAAGTAATGAGGATAAAGATAAATTATTAAATTTAGAACCTAGAAATTATTTAGGTATAATATAATTATAATTATAAAGATATAATATTAATATTATTTAATGCGTATTAAGAATGACATCAAGTTAGATTTTAAGGATGTTTTAATTCTACCTAAGCGTTCTAAGTTGAGCTCTCGTAGTCAGGTAGTATTAGAGAGACATTATAAATTTATCAATAGTAAAAGAGAATGGTCAGGTGTTCCAATAATGATTAGTAATATGGATACAACTGGAACATTTCAAATGGCAACTGAAATGATAAAACATAAAATTATAACTTGTGTTCATAAATTTTATAGTGTAGAAGATTGGAAACAATATTTAAGCAATTTAGATGATAATAGTTTTAATTATGTAGTTGTATCAATTGGTATTACAGAAAATGATATGACTAAATTAGATGAAATTATGAAATTAGATAATAGATTATATTGGATTTGTATCGATGTAGCAAATGGTTATACTGAAACTTTTATTGAAGCTGTTAGAACAGTTAGAGCAAAATATCCAACTCATGTTATTATTGCTGGTAATGTTGTAACTGGGGAAATAACAGAAGAATTAGTTTTAAGCGGAGCAGATGTAATAAAATGCGGCATCGGAGGAGGTAGCGTATGCACAACACGTATTAAGACAGGAGTTGGGTGTCCTCAATTGAGCACAGTAATTGAGTGTAGTGATGCAGCACATGGATTAAAAGGATTAATTATAAGCGATGGCGGATGTACTAATTCAGGAGATATAAGTAAGGCATTTGCTGGTGGAGCAGATTTTGTCATGTTAGGTGGTATGATGGCAGGTCATGATGAATCAGGAGGAGAAATAGTAGAGGAAAATAATAAAAAATATAAAGAATTTTACGGGATGAGTAGCACAACTGCGATGGATAAACATTATGGAGGTAAGAATAATTATAGAGCATCTGAAGGCAAAAGAGTTTTAATTCCATACAGAGGACCAGTTGAAAACACCATTAATGAAATAATGGGTGGGATAAGATCAACTTGCACTTATGTTGGTGCAATCAGTTTAAAAGAATTATCAAAAAGGACAACATTTATCAGAGTAAATCAACAATCAAATGAAGTATATGGTAAAAATTGAAATATTATAATAATAATACAACTAATATAATTATATGGTATCATTGATTCCATATGATAAATATCAAAGTAAAGATCTTAATTACAATCTACCTATTGAGATTAGGAGTATGATTGTAGATTATATTAATAGGTCAAATTATGTAGCAGTAGTTAAGGAGCGAAATGGTTTTTCTATTATTGATATTAATACTAAAGAATTGATTAAACGAATCGACACATTTAAGTTGAATCATATGAGCACTAGCAAATGCGGTAATTTTATAGCCGGTTCAGATGAAACACGTGTCTGTATTTGGAATTTGAAAACAGGAGAATTGATTAAAACAATTGAGGTTGATTTTAACCCAATTTATGATCCTGTACGGGACGAATTCCTCTTTATGCGAAGTATTGGAAACGGCGAGCCAGTTCATACATTTACTCATAATAATGAATTACTGGTTGCATCCAATACTCAAATCAAGTCTTACGCATTTCAAAATAATGATTGGGTTGAAAAGAATGTTTATCACAATGAAAGTCAAATTGTAATCATTTCAGCCAATCAATCGAATAATCTTTTTGCATGCGGTTCATTGTGGGGTGATGTGTATGTGTATAATTATGACACAAAAGAAAAGATTTATGAATTTACTACACGTCAACCATTAATGCGAACAGACAGTTTTCCTGAAATTACATGTCTAACATTTAATAATAATATTTTGATTGTTTCATCTGTTGGGACAAATAATATTTTGTTTGATACAGATACAGGAAATCAGATTAAAATTGAACAACCACGTGTCAGGTATCCTGGTTCTTATTTTGATGTTAAAAATTATATGCTAACACCATGCAATACTAAATTTGTTGGGAGTTTCAATGGCTATACATTTGAATGGAATGCAATTACAGGAAAAGTTATTAGGCAATTGGATGTTAATATTAATATTTACAATAATAGTGTTTTAACTCCTGATGGTGCTAAAATTGTAATTCATGGATTGTATTCAAATATCAATTCTTTTGGGGCGACTCATAAAGACATTCATACACATTCGCATTTTCAGGTATATAATTATCAATAATTATGATTAAAAAATTGATTATTTTATTTAAAAATATAAAATTATATAATAATAATTAATGGGACAATATTATAAGTTTATTATTTTAGGAGACGATAAGAAGAATGGCAAAGAAGTAATTTTATTAGTAATTCACCCTCGTTGTTATAATGAAGGTTCAAAAATAATGGAACATAGTTATCTTAATACAAATCTGATGAATACAGTTGAATATTTAATTAGTCATGAAGGTCCATTTTATAATTCTCGTATTCTTTGGGCAGGGGATTATGCACAGGAAGAAGACGACACTGGTAATTTATATAGAATAGCAGATGATTATAGTTCATTTGAAGGACAATATTGTAATCCAAAATTAAGATATATTGCTAATCATACTAAAAAGGTATATGTTGATAAATTAAGAAATAAGAATGATGATGATAATAATAATGATTTAATTCATCCATTACCACTATTAATAAGCGAAGGAAATGGTAGCGGTGGTGGTGATTATAGAGGCAATAATATAGAATTATGCGGAACTTGGGCACGCGATGTTATATCAATGTTAGAAGAAATACCTGATAATTATGATGAAGTTGTATGTGATTTTGAAGAATACTAATAAACTAAATTTAACCTTTGGTTTTAATAACAATAATTTTAACATCATATGCATTCTCTACATTATTATAATCATCATCATTCTGATAATAATCATCATAATCATCATGATTATGATAATTATTTGATGTTTCTGGCCAATCACTATTATCATTTGATGTTTCTGGCCAATCACTATTATCATTTGATGTTTCTGGCCAATCAGACTGATTATTTGATGTTTCTGGCCAATCAAACTGATTATCAGTATTATTATCATTTGATGTTTCTGGCCAATCACTATTATCATTTGATGTTTCTGGCAAATCATTATTAAGATTATCAGACTGATTATTTGATGTTTCTGGCAAATTAGATTTATTATCAGACTGATTATTTGATGTTTCTGGCCAATTAGACTGATTATCAGAATGATTATCAGACTGATCATTATTATCATCATTTAATTCATATTCATTCATTTTTCTTAATAATTGATTAATTAAACTATTGGTTGTATCTTCTGAAATAACGATAAGATAATTATCTAATGATGATGCTAATTTACAAATATTAATATTTTGCTTATCATAATCAATTAATGGTTCTCCTATCATTGTGTTCCATTTGCAAATAAAAATTTTATGACTATTATGACAAGCAATGTATTCATCATTAGGTTTACCATAAATATTAATTCCGAAAATATCAATACCAGGAACCTCTACAATAAAAGTATTATTAAAAGTTCCATAAAGAATACCAGATGCAATAAATTTAGGCTCATCATTTATTTCATTCATTTCTTTAATTCCAAATGTAATAGCAAAATTATTACTATTATGAGACCATGCAATTTCATTAAACGTCTTATCATAAACCATATTAGGTGAACAATTATAATGATACAGTTGTTTAGAAGTATTTATATCCCAAATCCAAATAGTGTTCTTATTATCATCTGAGGTAATTGCCATAATCAACCATAGGTTATTATTATTAGGAGAAATAGAAACACCAAGAATTTTATTAACATCAAATTTAATTTCATTAATCAATGTTTTTGTTTTAGTTTCATAGATTGCAATATATGCACCAGAATTATTAATAACTTGTTCTTTATTAACATAAGCAACTATATATTTACCATTATTACTAAGATAATATTTAATACCACTAAATTGTGAATAATCAGGGTCATAATTACTCATATAATCAAAATCATGAACTTTTGTTGAAATGGTGCACGTTTCATCGATATTATAAATGTAATAATAACGATGAGACCTCGTGCGAACAAATTCTCTATGATTAATATTTGAAGGTTCATTAGTATCTGCAGTTTCGTGACAAAGATAGTTAATTTTCATTGAATAATAATGAGAATCTTTATTTGATACAACATAAAAAGTCATACCATCTTCAGAAATTGCAAATTTTTCTTCAGTCGAATCCAATTCACAAATTCCTTCCAACTGAATTGATTTAATAATCTGATTATCATTTGGATTTACAAAATGAATATTATAATTAGTAGCAAATACAACCAAGGAAGGACAAATGTAAGAAACAATTTGTTTCTTAATTTCATAAGGAAGTGTTATAAATCCCATGTTATAATGAGAAAATACATCATCTTTGTAATAAAACTTATCAACACTTACATTACCAATATAATGCTTCTTAGAACCAAGAGATGCCATAATAGTAAACTACTTATTAAATTATATATTTTATTCAATTTTTATGATATCTAAGACAAGGCTTAGATATCATAAAATTAGGAGACATTAGGAGCTCAATTTTTATAATATTCCAATAATTTTTTCTCATAAATTTTTTATAAATAAAATAAATTTTTTAATTAATTTAAGTAAAAAAAGTTTATAATCTGAAAATTGATTTTCAAAATACTTTTTATAACCTATGGTTTAAAAATGATGCATGTTCTCCCCCCTGAAAAGTGAAGAGTGAAGGTTCACTTTTTTATTTTACACAAAAACATATAAGAAAAAGAATTCTCATATAATAATAATATGGTAAAAAGTGAACGGTATACATGTGAAATTTGCGATAAACAGTATAGTAGTGCATCATCTATATGGAATCATAGGACTAAAAAACATGCTGTTGCTAATATTGACCCGGGTAAACATATGGTAAATAATGGTAAACATTTAGGTAAACATAAGGTAAATAAAAGTGAACTTCAGATAATCCTCGATAATCCTTCATCTTTACCTACAGCATCCGATATAATTAAAGAATATAATTGTAGAAAATGCAACAGAGTATATAAATATAAACAAAGTAGATGGTATCATGAGAAATCATGTAATGATATTATTGAAAATAATAATACTCAAAATAATAATATTCAAAATAATAACAATATTCAAACTCAAAATAATACAACTAATAATGGAACTATTAATAACAATACTACAAATGAGTATAGTGCAGTTAAAAAAGTTCCTTTTTGAATAACACATAACACAAATAATATAATATTAAATAATTATGGAGATGAAGATAAATCATATATATCTGAAGGTTTTATGTTAAGTGTATTGTCGCACATAATTAAAAATGATGATAAAGCAACAGAAGCAATACCAAATGTTGTTAGAAATATTCACTTTAATCCAAATCATAAGAATAATAGTAACATAAAAATAAATAATATGAGGTCACAAGTAGCTAAAGTATTTAAAAATAAAAAATGGATGGTAGCTGATAAAAAGAAATTATTAAATGATACTCATGAAGATGGTGTTAAATTTGCTGAAAATTGGGCTGAAGAGAATAAAGATAAAGTTCCAAAAAACGCAAAAGAAAAACTAAAAGATTATAAACAAATTCATTCAAAAGTATATCATAATAGGAAAAAAATATTAGAAGAAATTACTAAATTTGCTTATATTTATTATAAGAACTATATGGAAAATGAAGAGGAGGATGAAGATGAATTTGTATTGGATGATTAATATTATTCATATAAAAATTGATTTCAATATCTAAAGATATTTCACCTAATGTTTTATTAAATAAACTTACAAGTTTATTTAATAAAAATTGAAACTGCTTGTCTCAATAACAATTTATAAGATATAAAAATTGAAATTATTTTTTATTACCAGTGGTCTAATAATTGGTATGGTATCTATTATTAAGAGCCAGAATAACCCTAGTAATCCAGTCCTCCCTGAGGAAGTAATGTCTATTGTATATGACTTCGCTGATATTTGTTCTTATGTTTTCAAGACGACGTGCAATGGAGTAGAGATGTATGATTTCAACACGATGAAAAAGGTTCGTGAGATCAGGACGCTTTGGTTGTTTGAAATGTCAGTTAGCCCGTGTGGAACGTTTGTGGTCGGCTCAAATGAACACAGTCGCGTTCATATTTGGAATATGCTAACTGGTGAGCTGGTTGAAAAGATTGAACTTGGAACAGGATTTGAAGAAACACCACGGCACTTGTTTACTCCTGAAGGTGAGCTACTGGTTGCATGCAAAAACTTCATCAATAGTTTCAAATACTCTCCTGAAACCAAAACTTTTCAATGGACGCGCGAAACTCGTATTCCTGAAGAAGATGGTATTATTACACGCATTTGTTATAATAATGGATTGCTTGCTTGCGGAACCAACACTGGTAACATTTACATTTTCAACAGTTCTAAAACATTGGTTCGCACAATTACAGATTTTTCGACTGATGAATATCGGGAAATCAACTCAATTGACATTAAGAACAACAAGCTGGTTGCATCAACATGGGGTAAGAAAAATGTTTGTTTTGATTTGAAAACAAACTTAAAGGCTGTATTTGAAAAGCCCAAGTTTGGTAATCATCGAACGCCGTTTATTGTTGACAACCTCCTAATTACTCCATGTGGAACAAAAGTGATTGGTTCTTATGATTGTGCAACATTTATGTGGGATTTCTCAACGGGAAAGATTGTGAGGAAACTAGCAATTAAACCACATAGTGTCCGAACATTCAGTCCTGGTGGTTCAAAGCTAATTACCTCATCCCGCGATGAGAAGATTGAAGTGATTGATTGGCGTAGTCTATAATTATAATCATTTGTTTTATAAAATAATAAATAAATTTATGATTATTTATGACCATGCAGTAAAACCATAGCCATGTTTACCCCAGAATTTTAACCATTTAATTCCTCTATTTACATTATCATAATCTTCTTTTTGTTCTTCTTTAAGATTTTCTTTATTATAAGCAGAAATTGACAGTTCTAATTTTTCAGCATACTCAATACATTCTTTAGGATTATGATCTTCATATGCTTCATCCTTTAATTCTTCTTCAATTAATTCAGAATGACCAATTTGTTTCCCTCTAAAATCAAATGAGCTTGTCAAAAAACTCCCACCTACAAAAATTTCATCTAATTCATTTAATTCATCTTCATCATAATCATCCATAGCATCATATGGTTTCAAACTAATTTCTTCAAGTTTATCTTCAAGTTCTCCTATTTCTTCATTACCTGGGTCTTCATCACGGAGTTTTTTTAATTTCTTGGTTAGCTTTTTAAATTCCTTTTCTTCACCCTGACAAGGTTTATTTTCAACTATCCAGTCTAGTCCCATTAAATAATAAGCTAATTTTAGCATTATAATTTATAATCAATTTTTATTTATTATAATAAAAAGTTGATAATTTATATTATAAGGAAGTCATTATAATTATATAATGGAAGATATGCAAATAGACCCTCCAAAAATAATTAATTTCCAATTAAAGAATACAATAAAACTTATTACACCTGAATCAAATCTTTATAGTAAAACACCGCCTATTATTAAACCTATTCCTATAAATAAATCTTTATCTACATCCACGTCGATATCACCTGAACCATTATTTAAAAAGATGCGCTTAATATAATCTTATGTTTATGAAAAATTTTGATTTCAATCGCTTTTGCTTGATCACCTAATTTAGAAAAAAAATTGATTTATTTATTATATATTATTAATACTATATAATTATGTCATCTATTCCAATTACTATTTATAATAATTATTGTAAGGTTTATCCTAAACTAAATAGTATTTTTGGTGAAAACAATTGGTATGTTTTAAAAGATATTGACCAAGCTATTATTTACAGTATGTATTTTAATATTGAAATACCATCAGTTTTTAATATATTACATGCATCGATTTATGCATTGTCTAACCAAAAAGCACCTTTTAATTATCCTACGAATTATTTACATGTATGGTTTAAGGATACTCCAACTTTTCAATCATTTTTAGATAAAAATCCTAAAATTGATAAAACAAAAAATATTCAAATAGTTTTAAATGATACTGAAAATACAAAAATTAATATTATAGCAAGAATTAAAACAAATTTTGATTCTGAATCACTTGTTGTATTAAATAATTTGAATGTTGTCAAAGTAAACATGATTCTTTGTTCTTTAAATTTAAATATTAAAAAAGAAAAATATAAAAGCGACGATGAACTAAATTATTTAACAACGATGTATACAGTGTTTTTGAATATTATATTATATATTAAAAAATTTAAAGAAATGAAAGAAATGAATAAACAGAAATTGCTTAAACAAATTGATAAATTAGAAGAACTGGACCAAACAAAAGTATTTAGTAGTGATGCTGAATTAGAAAAATATAAAATACAAACTGAGAGTAATACATCTGAACAATCAGAAACACCTGATGAACCACTTGCTAAGAAAATAAAACAGGACCCTGATAATTAAATATTCATAACTTATTTTGAAAATAAATGACTATATAAAATAAAATATTCTTTTAATAATATATTATTTTATAATATGAATCTTAATGAAAATATTACGAAGATAGAAAATAATATTAAAAAAATAAACGAAATACATGATATTATATCAAAAAAAGTAAATGAAGTTAATCAGCGCATTGAAAATTTCAACAAGAAAAAAAATTTAAAACTAGAAGATTCGACCCCGTTTTTAGTCTTTCAGAATAAAATTCTTCAAAATGAATTATTATATTTGAATAATCATAAACAAATAATTAATTCTAGTTTAAATACAATGATATTTGGAATATCAGAAAATATAACAATGATGGCATTAACTGTTATAACTATGTATAAAGATGTTATCTCCGGAGAAAACAAATTAGTTAAAATATCTCATAAAAAGGATGATAATATAAAAATTGTTGGAGATATTAATTATAATTTAGAATTAATTAATAGTATGTTAACAGATTTAAGAAAATATAATGAAGAATTAAATGATACAATTAAAAAGAGTAATTTACATGCTAAAACATTGCATGAGAATATTGAATTTGTATGTGGTCATGTTGAATTAGAATATAAAAAACACCATAATGATATAATTAAAGCATTGGAATATTTTAATCAATATACAGAAAAGATAATTGAACAAAATGAAAATATGATTTTATTAAAATTTGTTTCATAATATTAACCAAAGTTCATAATTTTAAACATCAGATGAGTTTGGGGGAGGTGGTGGTGGATATGGCGGATGTTCTAGACCTAGCTCTTTATCTAGTTCTATGTCATTATTTAATATAGAATTAATACTAGTCACGCTTGAAGATGGTATTATTGGAGGTCTATATTTTATTTCATCCAATTTAGCTAATAATTCTTCTTCATGTTCTTTTATATGTTTTAATCTCATTTGTTCTTCTTGTTTCATTGCATATTCAAATGATTTTAAAACCATTTCATTTATTCTTTCTTCTTCTATTCTATTGTGTTCTTCCATTGCTAATCTTACATGCTCTTCTTCCATAGCTCTTTGTTCTGCCATTATTCTTTCTGCTTCTTCCATTGCTAGTTTTGCTTGTTCCATCTCAATTCTTATATTTTCTTCTGCACTATCATTAGTGCAAGTTGTTAAATAATGTTCATAACTATCATTAGTCATTTGATTTTCTAAATTATTAATTGGTTCTGATAAAATAACTGGTTCATTCATTCTTGGAGGTAAAGGAGGTGGTAGAATTGGAATATTAGAACGTTTTTTCATATAACTATTGATATATGGGTCTTCTTCAAAGGATAATGATGAATTGGAACGATTTATTCCACAATTATTTATTATTTGTTCTAATTCTGCATCCTTTTCAAAATCACTATCATCATTTCCTCTAGCTATTAATTCTAATGTTGATTGTAAATTATTTTTCTTTTCATAGGGTAAAATAACAGATGCTTTATCATATTTTAAATCAATATCTTTAGGCTCTTTATTATTACTAATATTCATTTCACTTATTATTTCCATATTATCATTTAAAAATTCTTTATTTATCCAATTTTTAATTTGGCTAGTGCTTTGAAACGAATGGCATAATCCTTCAAATGTTCCAGGTTGTGAATATTTAATATAATCTTGAATATGTTTTGAAAAATTATGACTTTTATGTTGATATAAATCAGACATGTCTCCTTTAATAATATAATGATAATTATTGGCAAATTCCATAACGTATTCTGTTATTAAATGAACAGCTTTATCTTTGTCTTCAATTAAATCGTAGTATTCTCTGATACTATAAAATTTATCAAGATAATCTCTCTTTCTCTTGCCAAATTCTTTCTTCAATTCATCATCACTAAAAAATTCCAATTTATAATGAACATTTTCATTGTATATAACATTTTTATCAAATGATATATCTATTCCATAATCCATAAAACATGCCTTAACTGCAAAACTAATATCTGATATATCTTCTGTTTCGATAGTATATGCTAATTTATCCATTTTAAATTCATATCTTTTATAAACAAAGTTTTCTAATTTAGGACTATTTTTATAAAACTTATAATCAAATATATTTGAATGCATTTTTTCTTCTATATTTTTCTCAACTTCTTGAAGATTATCATATTTTAAATAAACAGGAGCTCCGCGGTTTATATAATATTCTTCTCCTTTTATTCCTTCTGTTTTCTGAACTGTTTTAGTAAAATTTGTTGATAAAGTTCCTCTAGTTTTAATACCTGCATTCATTTTAGTAATAGTTGTTTCAACAACGTCTGTTTTATAACATATTTGTTTAACACCTAATTTTCCAGCTAATAAAAATAACATTTCTCTTTCTTTTTCAATTTTCTTTTTATTATAAATATTATCATTATAATATCTTCCTGCGAATAGATTAATATAAAGGGTATTAACATTAGGAAAATAATTATCATCAAATGTTATTTTTGTTTTATGTTTTTGTGTATTTTTATGGCGTCTTTTTATTTCTTCAACAGCGTCATTTATATTAAATAATACAATTCCTTTATTTTCAAGTCTTTTTATTATATTTTTATAAATAGATTTGAATATTCGTTTTTTAAAATATGTAGCGTTTAAAAACATTACATATTTTTCATTTGTTGGTAAACTATTCATTATAATAATATAGAAAAATTCATTTAAGATAAAATAAAAACCATGTTAAAAAAAATTGATTAATTATCTTATTATTAAGATAATTATAATATTAATGGCACTGAATTTTGAACATTTTTATCCAACCCATAATCATCATGAACATCATGAACACCTATATTTTAATAAATATTCTCTGAATACATTTTTAGCACATATTTCTTTCTTATGCTATTCTATATTTCATTTTTATGTTTTACTAGAAACTAAAGATAAAAATTTTATTAATAATAAAATTATCTATAGAAATAAACCCCAATTAAAATTTTTAATTAAAACAAAACTTAAAATAATATTTCAAGAGCACATATTTTTTCGAGTATTTATGGTTGAATTAATGAGTCTTTTTATTGACCATTGTTATATTCATCCTATTTGGAGTTTGATGTTTGCTTATTATTATTTCACTTGTTATAAACATAATATTTATATCCGAATTGGAAACTTTATTAACATTTTAATTGTTTCATATTTTGTTTTGATTAATGTATCATTCATTGCATCATTAGCAATTCATTGTTATTTGGAACTATTTTCAATTACATTTAATTGGTTTTTATACAATAACTTTGAAATTAAAATTAGTTATATTTTAGCCCCTAACAAAAAGAAATTAACTAATGATGAATCCAAAGTTTCTAATAATAATATTAATTCTTCAAATTCATCAGAATCGAATAATTCTGAATTTGCTAGTAAAGAAGAAGTTGAAGCATTGCTATCAAATAAGAAAATGGATTAAATTATAAAAATTGAAAAATATAATTATATCATATATTAATATAATTATATGCACAATATTAGTACTATTAAATACCCCCTTCTTCTTATTGAAAATAATCATTTAAATTTATATAATATTGATTTTGATGATACAACATTGATTGATTTTATTAATAAAATGAAAAAAAATAGTTTTATTTGCAATATGGTTGACAATGTTTGTTCATCAATTGAATTTACAAATTATCAAAAAAAAATGATGATTGGATGCTTTCCTAATTTGAAACTATATATAGTTAATAAAAACTAAGCTTGTCTTACACTATATATCTAGATAATATTTGATTTAATTCTTCAACATTAAATATATAATTACTTATTTCTCTATTTTTAGTTCCACATTCTAAATTACTTAATTCTGAATTAACTGAATGTATCTTAAAATATTCAACTAAGAATTTTATATCACGAAATATTTGTCTGCCTTCTTCTGATAATGTCGCAATCATTTCTGGATTAATTGTTTCAATATAAATATTATTAATAAAATCCATAAATCTAGGTATATCAGGAACACACATTTTTCTTTCTTCTGGAATAAATACATATTTATTTGGTTTAAATTCACTTTTATTTACTCTTGTTTCTAAATGTTGATGAGGCGCCGTTAATTCTAAATTACTATTTCCAAAATCCCATATTTTAGCTAACATATTATAAGTTCTAATACGTATAGGACCATTTATTAAATTATAAGTAATATATTCTTCTGATGTAGGTGAATATAATACATTACCAGTATGTAAATCGTTATGATTAAAATAAACTAAAAATTCATTATTATTAATATAATTCATGGTTAATATAGTCTGTAATATTAAAGACATAAAAATGTGTAAATTATCTAAATTAAGCTGAGTATTTTTTTCTACATTTTGTGTAAATAATGAATTTAATGATCCTGATGATTTTTCTACAACCATAAATGATGTTGTATCTCCTAAATTACCATTTTCATCTGTATATTTATCATGCCAATGTTTTATAAAATCATTATCATTAATATTATAAATTCTATTACTACCTGTTATTTGTTCGCCAGAACAAACACTTATATTATCTACTGTTCTAAATGATGTTTCGCATACACCGCCATAATAAAACCATGATATGTTTTGAAGTATTCTTGGAATTAAAAATAATTCAGTTAGTTGTTTACAAATAGTTATTTCATGAAAAAAACTTAAATGATCTGGTCTAATTCTTCTATTTTTGATTGTCGTACATTTTGACATAAAAACTTTTAAAGCTACTTGATAAACAGTGTCATCAATTGTAATATTACTAGTTCCAATTATTAAATCTGATTGACTAGATTTGTCCTTACCTGCCATTTTTTTTAAATCATCTAAATTTAAACCAAAATGATCTAAACAAGGATTTGCAAATATTGGATTTGTATTACAATATCTATAAATAGTATTATTCATATCTAAATTACTATTACCGCCTATTTGATTTACCCGTTGTTTTAAAGTCATGTATTTACTTTTATATTTTAAATATTTTTTATAACTATCCATATAATATATAATATATATTATAAAAATAAATTATGACGGTTGTCATTAGATCCAAGGAGCAACCTTATGTCCTCCATCATAACTAACAGCTAATTCTTTTTCTACTAAAATGTCATTAAATGATTTAGTTTCAGTATCATTATTAAATAATTCTACTAAAAGCCTGCCATATTTATCAAATGTATCGCAGCGTACCGTGATTAATTTTTTATTATCTTGTAATAATTTAATTACTTCTTCTTTTTTAATATCTAAATTATCAAAATTGGAGGCCATATTAGTATCACACATCATCTTAAGCAACTCGGCGCGTGCCTTTTTGGCCCAGAGTATTTCATTATCACGATTTGGTTTTGATTTAAGTGGCTTCATTTCTGGAGTATCAATACCATTTAATCTGCATGTAAATTTATAAAAAGAATTTTGTAAAGGTAAAGCTATTTTGCATGTATCGGCATCATAACAGCTCAATACACGTCCTTGTAATGTCATACCACATAAGGAAAATTCAGGTGTATTATCGAATGTACATTGTGATATTAAATTTTGGTTTGGATTAGAACTCATTATATATATTTTATATTAAAAAATTATTTATTTATTCAACTTTTATATTCAATAGGAAAAATTGATATTTTATTACTATATACCATATTTTAATTTATTATGTCCTTTATTGGCACTCTCGATAAAATAACAAAGGCTTATTATAGTAATGATGATAAATCTAGTTTGATTTCTGAATTAATGAACTCGAATGATTTTCTAGCGATAATTAATGCTAGTTCTTTTGATATTATTTATCAGAAGGGTCGTATTGAACTTTTAATTAAATATACTGGTATGAATGTAGCTGATGTGTTAATTGATAATACACGTGATGAAAAATCAAAAGAATTTGTTATTAATTATTGCATTGCAATGTTATTTAAATATAATAAATACGAATCAGCAATGATGATGACATTTAAATATAAGTATAATATTGGACATGTTTTTAATTACATGCAAGAATCAAATACTGATATTAATATTCTTAAAGCAATTTTCAATAAATACGAGGATGAACTTAATACTGAACATAATCGGATGTGGCTAATGAATAAGATTGGATGTTATAATAATATTGAACTACTAAATCATGTAGAAGAATATTATGATATTGATGATGATGATATATTTAATATTCTAAATGGAACAATTAATAAGAGGAATCATTATTGTCTTAATACTATTAAATATATTTTTGAGAATTACGAATTTGATTATGATGTTAATTTTATGTTCATTTTTCTTAAGGAATTATGTTTTTTGGAACATGATGAAGCAATTCATTATGTAATGACTCAATTAGTTGAAAAAAATGGAAATGGTTATGTAGATGTTTTATTGAATCATCGCAATATTGATCAATTTTTCAGGAATCATTTTATTGAATATTTTATTACAGTATATAATAAGTATCTTCTTCCAATGACAATGAAAAATATTATTAATAAAATTTCATCAATTAAAAATAAAGAGCTTCTTGATGCAATTATTAATAATATTCAATATATTTCAGATGAAGATAAAATTCGACTGCATAATATTCGCTTAGGCAATTTACTATAAATGAGTATAGTGTTGTTTAAAAAGGAACTTTTTAAACATCACTTTCACAACCGAAGGTTATTGTTAGCGATTATTCAAAAAGAAAAAGTTTCTTTCAACCGAAGGTTATAATAACACATTACACAAATAATATTTTTCATTACTATATTATATAAATGGATACATACAAATTATCTATATCAGATGTTGAAAACATTGTTATTTTAAATGATGAATTAAAAAGGTTTTTTTATGATATATTTAAAACAATTACTTATTTTATTGATGAAGATGAACCTATGATTAATGCAGTTAGTATTAATTTTATTTATAATAATTATAGGTTTGATTTTTATAATGATGATGAGAATAAAAAGATATCCATTATTAATAACAATACTCATCATTATGAATTCTTTTATGAAAATCATGAACAAATATTAATTGAAAAATGTGGATTAAAAAATGTTAGTATTGATGAAATCAGTCTTTTCTTTAGAAATTTATTTGAATACATTTTGTCTATAAATAAAAATTGATTATTTTTACTGTTAGATACGGTAAACAAAATTGGTATGGATTCGTTAATTCATAAAGTTAATAATTATAATATATCTAATCTACCTATTGAATTAATTGAATCAATTCTTGATGAAATGCCACTTGATAAATTACTTGATTGTAATAACTGTCCAATTATTGAGAATTATGTTGCTAAAAAATATTTGTCATTAAATTATATTTTTAAACATATGAAATCACTTATAAGACATAAAAATTATAGGGAGAAAGTATGGAATCTAAATATTAAAAACGCGGCCGTGATAACTGATTATTATATGAATATTATAAATAGTAATGGTGGTTTGGTTAAACATAAAACTTATAATGGTGAACCAATTGATTTGTATATATTAAAATTTAAATATGATACTAGATGCTTAGAGTTTATTAGTAAATTTGTTGATAATGATGTTCAATCTCAGTGTAAATGTTTTGGTTATAGTGGTTGGGAACGAACTGTATATCTCCGACAAGAATTAATTAATAAAATTGAATACTCGTTTCGTTCATGTGCTTATCTTCCTCCATTAACTAGTATTGAGATTATTAAAATTCATTATCCGAATGGATATGATAAAACTATTAATGGAATAGATTATAGTAGTCCAAATACACAAACAACAATCAAGAAATTTCTTTAAATAATTATTTAAATATTCTATGAAAAATCTATGATTAATTAATGGACGAAAAACGTAATTATTGGAAGGAGGAAGAAGAAAACTTATTAAAGGACTGGGCGGATAAGGCACAATGTTATGAATTACTCCATGCTAAAAGTCATGCTGTTTATAGACAACGCCATGCATGGTTTGTTATCCCAGTTATTATAATATCTACAGTCACCGGAACTGCTAACTTTGCCCAAGATAAAATTACCAATGAAAAAGATAAAAATATTTTTGTTATGGTTGTTGGTGGATTAAATATTTTTGCAGCTATAGTCACTACAATCTCCCAATTTTTAAAAGTATCTGAAATGAACGAAGGGCATCGTGTTGCATCATATTCATGGGGTAAATATTTTCGTAATATTAGAACTGAATTAGCTAAACATCCATTAGACAGAACAAATCCTAAAGATTTAATTGCGATGGCCAAGGAAGAATATGATAGATTATTAGAATTATCGCCAATGATACCAAAGAAAGTATTACAAGAATTTAATAGAACATTCCTTAAAAATAATAAAATATCCAAACCAGAAATATGTGATATAATCGTTCCAACAACTGTATTTAATATGACCAAAGATGAAAGAAAAGAAATGGTATTATTTTTTAATCCACCACCTCAAGAACCATTAGTTGAAACAGAAGCTGAAGAAGAAATTATTTTACCACCTGAAGAACCAAAGAAGGTTGTTAATCCAATGGTAGAAAAGTTTAAACAATCATTTTATAAAATCCATGGAAGATATCCAAATGATGATGAAGTAAATGTTTCTTTGGGTAGTTTATATAAAGAAGACGATAATAATACTATTATTACTATAAATAATGATATGACTAATGAAAATCATATGTCAGATACAAATTCTGATACAGACATATAATATTCGCATTGCGAATTTATTGTTTATTTTAAAATATATAATATAATTTATTATAATGGAACAAAAAAAAGTTATTTTTTATATAAGTTCAAATAATTATAATAATCCATTTTATGATAGTAATGCTAGTCATATTCATTTTGGATTATTTTCATTTTGTAATAAATTATTATATCTAAATGAAAAAGTCCATAATCATTCTGATTATGATAAATTATGGTTTGATTTAGGTATTTCTACTGAAAAAAATATGAAATGTGTTATGGTATTAGATGTAACTAATATGGATACAGATTATAATTATTATTATAATTTATTAAGAGAATTTATAAAAGAACAAGAGATAATTATTAAGGGAATTGATTTAGATGTTGAAAATAAAATATCATTAAATAATATTAAAAAATTAATTAATAATATATCTGAAGATTTTCCTGAATTATTAATATCTATATCAACTGTTGGGTATAGTATGTGCGTAAAAGATTTAGAAACAACTTATGCTGATGAAAAAGAATGGTCGTATTCATTATTTAATAAATCTCTTGAAGCTTTAAATATAGATTATTATACTTGTGCTTTTAATGAAGATGATTTTACTATAGACAGTTTTCAAGATATGATTGATAATGGTTTTGATGCAAATAAAATTGTTATGGGATGCAATAGTAAATATTTTCAAGATTATGATAATTATTATGAATTAAGATGTATTGCTAAAAAATATCCTAATATAGGGGGAACTTTTATAAAATATTTTGAAGATAGTCCATACAAGTGGGATTTAAGTGTATGGTTATGTATGACCTCCAAATAACCAGAGGTTATAACCAGAGGTTATAACCAGAGGTTAGGTTATAAATATTGATTAATTATTATTATATTGTTAAATAATAATAATTAATGACCAATACCAAATATAATCGTGTTTTAATAAATATTATGCACAATGATATGCATAATCTTAATATATATATTAATAGGATTTATAATATATTTGATAAATGTTCAGAAGAAGTTCAAATTGATTTTATCAAATTATTATTTATAAATAATTATGAACATGATAAATTATTAGATGATTTAGAAATTAATAATATTAATACTATTAAAAAATTATTAGAGTGGGGATGTATTAATAATAATATTAAATTATGTAGATTTGTTATGAATCATAAAACAATTATACTAGAAAATGATTATTATTATTCACTAGAAGAAATCATTAAAGGTCGTAATTCTGAATTAGTTCATGCTATAAATTATCATAGAATTAAAGACACATATCAAACAGATAGCGACTCAAATGATTCAAATAATTCTGATAATTATGATGATACTACTGATTTTTTTGAATCAAGTGATAGTAGTGATAGTAGTGATGATGAGGATAATATAAAATATGGTAAGTATATTGATCCAAAAGATATTATTGAAGTAGATTAAAATAAAATTTTTGCCATTTTATTATTATTAATTTTGTTATTGTTTTGAAAGAAATAATAATTATAATTGCTTTTTTTATTAATAAATTTTAGAGATTCCATTATATCTTCAGTATTTTCCATTATATTTAATACTATAAATGAATCAACGTTATCTTCTTTTAATTTATGTAATAATAATGAAATCATTCGATGTAAATTATTTGAATTATTAGTATAAATATATAAATAACCATCTTTTGTTATTTCATTTGATTTAATTACAGTTACATCTATATTATAATAACTAATGAAATCTATTATTTTATTATCTTCTACTAACCCATACATTTTTATAAAACTATTATTAAATCTTTTAATAAATGATTTATCATCTAATATTTCATAACAATCAAATTTTTTAAAATATTTATTATATAAATCTAAACAATTAATAAAATTATCTTTTATCTCTATTAATTTTTTATTACCTTTTATTTTAGGCAATTCATAATATTTATCATCTAATTTATTAATATAATTAATCTCATATAGTTTTTTTGGATTGATGAATCTTATAAAATAATCGCAGTGGGTAATCTGATTTGGATAATTATGTTCACTTGTAAAAATTGCTTCATATATTCCAATGTTATTAAATTTTTTTCTTATATTATCAATTAATAGGGGGCATAATTTATTATTTCTATTATTTTTTTTAACACATAAGAAATCTATTTCTGCAATTATTTGTTGAGTTCCATTTAATGAAATATTTATTTTTTTCCCACAAATAAATCCAATAATATCATTATTTATATCAAATATTATTTCATATAAACTATCTT
>JACCDO012358628.1_pt1 | contig 36249 bp, 39 predicted proteins | sample 7446101 | NCBI WGS metagenome assembly JACCDO01 (sample SAMN15323440, study PRJNA562643) | freshwater metagenome | isolation source: river surface water | place: USA:Blue River Watershed | collected 2017-08-16 | reverse complement strand
ATCTGGCGTGCCTGCAAGGCCATCACTTGGGCTTGTTCTTCGGGCGCCGCAATGGCTTCACAAAAAATGCAATCCACCTCGAAGCGCTGTGCCAAGTCTGCCAAAACTGTCACCGGGTCACCCTGCAAAACCACCAGTTGTTGCCCCAGCGCGCCGAGGGCCACTTGCAAGTCGAGCCAAGTCTCCGCCAAAAAACGCCGGCGGTGTGGGCCCATGCGGCGAAAGCCCCAAGGCGTTTCGGCCTCTTTAGCCGGATCGTGCACGCCGATTAACAGCAGGCTTTGCTGGCGTGCTTGGGCGTGGGCTACGGCCTCTTGCAAGGCCCTTGCGTCGTGCAGACGCAAGTCGTTTCGAAACCAATAAAGCGTGCTGCGCATGGTTAAAAATCAAAGCCCGGTTGAGGGCTTTTTTCAGGTTGTCGCCTGGCGCGTTGGCGCGAGGCGTGTTTCTCGATGACGGCTTTTTTTGCCGCCTTCACCGCGGGTTCGGCTCTGCGCGCATGCAAAGCCGCTTTGGCTTCGCGGGTGGCCACGGCCAAGTCCACCCAGGGTTCGGGTATGTCGGCATCGTCTGCGCGGCCGACGCGCAAACCACATTGCTGTTGCACCTCGGGGGGCATGCGCCAGGGTTCAAACAGCCAAGCGTCGGGCACGCGCCGCAGGTGGGGCAGCCAACGGCGTACAAAAATGCCTTTGGGGTCGTGGTCTTTGGCTTGCTTGATGGGGTTGTACACGCGCGTGGTGTTGATACCGGTGGTGCCCGACTGCATTTGCAATTGGCTCCAATGGATGCCCGGCTCGTAGTCCAGAAACTGCGTGGCCAACCATTCACCCACGGGCCGCCAATGCAGCCAAAGAGGGTACGCCGCCACCGACACCAGCATGGCCCGCATGCGAAAGTTGAGCCAACCTGTTTCTCGCAGCATCACCACGCAGGCATCCACCATGGGCCAGCCGGTTCGTCCCATCTTCAAGGCCAGGAGGTGCTCGGCATTGACGGTGTTTTCACGCAGTCCGTCGTAGCCGCGGTGCATGTTGCGCCACTCAATTTCGGGTTCGCTTTCCAGCTTTTGGATGAAGTGGCAATGCCAATACAAGCGGCTGATGAACCCGCTCAAACCGGCACGATGCCGATGCGCCTGCGGTGGCAAGGCACTGAGCGTGGCGCGGGTGCTTTGCACCACTTCGCGCAAGCTGATGCAACCCCAAGCCAAGTAGGCCGACAAGCGCGAGCACGCCGTGGGCGAAGACAGTGGCGATGAAATGCCGCCCCGGTATTGTTGGGCGCGCTCTTGCAAAAACGCATGCAAAGTCTGCAGCGCCAAACGGCGACCTCCGCGCTGGCGATGCGCGGGGTTGTGCGCCAAGCCCTGGGGTGCTTGCAGGGTTTCTGGGCCTGCGCTGTGGGGCTGGGGCAACTGAACCAAGTGCAGCGCAGAGCATTCGGCTTGCGCGGCTGCCATGTGCGCCTCCCAGCGGGCTTGCCAAGTGTCACGACTTTTCAGGCGTCGCACCACGCCAAATTGCGGCCATTCAGACCAAACCACGCCATGGCTGAGGCACCACGCGGCGACACTTTTGTCGCGTTCGTAAGTGAAAGCGTTGCCCGTCTCTTCGTGTGAGTGCAAGGCGACAAAGGGGGCTTGTGCGTATAAGCGGGCCAACACGTCTTCAGCGGAACCGCACCGTACTTCAAGACGGCCTCCCCACGTTTGCAATTCGCGGTCCAACTCGAGCAGCGATTCCCGCACAAATTCAAAGTGTTGCAAGGCCACATCGGGCAAGGCCCAGTACCCAGGCTCGACGATGTAGAGGCACAGCACGGGCCCTTGCTTTGCCGCTTCGGCCAAGGCGGCATGGTCTTGCAGCCGCAGATCTCGTTTGAACCACACCACGCGGTAGCTCATGCCCGAACCTCGGGCAACAAGCTGGCGTAGCGTGACGCATCTATGGGCATGCAGTGCAGCAAGGCTGTGGGCAATTGGGGCGCTTGCCGTTGCAAATAACGCCGCACAAAATGGGCCGCGTGCCAAGGGGCTGCAGAGCCGCTCCACACCGCCGTGTCTTGTATCAGCCAGTGGCCATGGTGTTGACGCAACACCACGATGCTGGGGTTCAGGGTTTGGAAACGCACTTCGGCGATCGCCCAATCGGTGTGCTGGCGCAGTTGCAGCAACTGGGCCTCGCGCGAGTCGGGCAAGCTGTGCTGTTGGATGGCTTGCAGGATCCCTTGCGCCACATCGGAATTCAGCACGGGTGCGCTGACCGCGCGGCAGTCTTGCCGCCACTGACGCCAATGTTCGCTGAGCCAGCCTTGCGGGTCGTGCCTTTGGCCATTGATCTCCAGCAAAACGCCGTGGTCTTGTCGCACCCAGTCGATGTGGTTGTCCAGGGTCAACAAACCGATGACCCCCAACACGGTGGCCGCAACATGGCGTTTCATGCTGAACCTTTTGACCGCGAGCGTCTCAAGGGCTGTCGTGCAGCGAAATGCCTTCATGGTCTGCGACCATTTGCAAGGCCTGTTCAAACAAGGCGCGTGCACTCGCTGCCATCAGGTTCAGTTGGATGTGTAGCTCTTTGTCTTTGGGGCTTTGTTCGAGACAGTCCAAGCTGTAGTCTTCGAAACGGCCCAGCTGTGCAATCAATTCGGCCACATGCCGAGGGCATTCGCACAACACGTCGCTGGTGATGTTGGCCACCCTTTGCAACACCGCGTCAGAAAATTGTCGGGGTGGGAGGGGCTCGTTGGGTGCACGCAAGGCCCAAGTCGGCGAGGCCATCGGTGGCCGCGAGCGTCGCAAGATCTCGGCCAAAGCGGCGTCGTCCAGCGTTTCGCGGTGCACCACAACGCCCGCACGCGTGAGCCGGGCCAGGGCTTCTTTTTGCCCAAAGCCATACAGCACCACAGTTTGGCGAGCCGCAGGCTGCAAGGCCAAGATCTGTTCAGCGACCGAGGGGTTCACGGTGTTCACCGACACCACCAGCCCCTCCAAATTGTGTGTCAGCGCTTGCTGCAAAGCCGAGTTCAGATCGGGCCACACCTGTTGCAAAGGCCAGGCAATGCCCACCCGCGCAGATGGAAACGTGTCGGATTGCAAGCGCTGGGCCAATGGCTGTCCCACCACCGCCCAAGCCGCAGGGCGGGCAGGCGCGGACGGGTTCATGCCGGGGCTGCGCGACAACTGCCGGCCTTTTTCCGCCAAGGCTTGCAGCTGCTCCACCGGCAAGCCCGCGATCAAGCGGATGCCATGCCCTTGTCCGGTGAGCGATTTGAGCAACACGGCTTTGCGCAGGTCTTGCTCGTCATACAGCCGGTGTTGGCCGGAGGTGGTGGTGGGTGAAAAAGCGTTGTAGCGTGTTTGCCAAATTCGCAAAGTGGGCACGGGCACGCCACTGAGCTTTGACACCGCACCAATGCGGTAAAGGGCGGGGCCGGCGGCAAGTGGAGAGTTCATGGTGTGAGTGCAGTTTGAGTAGATATTATGGCGTCAAATACAAGATAAATCGCAATTTATTGAGTTTATGAGTGGATATTTTCAATTTAAACCCTACAATACCCACTCAACTTGGAGCGCCACATGATCTTGAAGAAAACAGCCAAAGCCGTCGATATTGCGGTTTTCATCACTTCTCGTTCAGCCATCGACCCGGTCACCACCCAAGAGATCGCATCGGGCTTGGGTTTGTCTGCGTCCTACACAGAGTCCATCTTGAAAGACTTGCGCGAAGCCGGGCTGATCCGAGCGCACCGTGGACCCGGCGGGGGCTACCAAATCTGCGGCAACCCCGCCGACATCAGTTTGTGGGATGTGGTCAAACACTTCGAAGAGGTGCACAGCTTCGAAGAGATCTATCCCGACGACACGCACCCCATGAAATCCTTGGAGCTGAACATCCAACGGCATTTGCAAGAGTCGCTGGCCGCACAAACCTTGGAAGAGGTGGCGGTGCCCTTCATGCCGCGCGACACGCGCGTGACCTCCATGCTTGGCCAGTTCCGCCTGAAACCCCTGCCACCCCCAGTGATGCCGAGGGCCCCCAACTCGGTGTTTCAGCTGAGCATGATGCTCTGACCCATTGGCGGTGAAAGGGCGCCCGGTCTGGCGTGGCCGGGTTGTCACACAACATTAACGCAGCTGACTTTTCCATGTCACGGCGCTTTTGAATCATGTCGTCATTGATTCAAAGGAGCGTCGGTCATGAAAGAGTTGCCAAACCCCACATTCGCCCTGTCCCCGTTGAGTTTGCCCAGGGGGTTACTTCATCGGGCCCCGTCCAACTCCACGCTGGATTTCGCTGCTCGCCCTGCTCAAAGAGGGGTGCAAGTCACATGGGCACAACATCAAGACGAAGTTCGTGAAGCCCAAAAACTGAGGTTCGATGTCTTTGGCACCGAGATGGGCGCGCGGCTCTCGGGCAAGGTCCCCGGCCACGACATCGACTTGTTTGACGACTATTGCGAGCACCTCTTGGTGCGGGATGGCGCATCGGGCATGGTGATTGGCACCTACCGCGTGTTGACACCGGCCCAGGCCAAGCGCGTCGGCAGCACCTACAGCGACACCGAATTTGATTTGACCCGCTTGCGCGGCCTGCGCAACCGCATGGTCGAGTTGGGGCGCAGCTGCGTGCACGCCGATTACCGCCAAGGCGCCGTGATCATGGCGTTGTGGGGGGCCTTGTTTGAATTCATGGAGCGCAACCAGTTGGACACCATGATCGGTTGCGCCAGCATTCCGATGCTGCACAACGGCGTGGTCTCGGGCGATGTGGCGGCCAGCATTTGGCACCAGTTGCGCCACACCCACTTGGCCGATATTCAACACCATGTGCGGCCCCGCTTGCCCTTGCCGGTGGACGAGTTGGACCACACCTTGGCCATCGAGCCACCAGCGTTGATCAAAGGCTATCTGCGCTTGGGCGCCAAGGTATTGGGTGCGCCTGCGTGGGATCCCGATTTCAACACCGCCGATTTGCCGATGATGATGCGCCTTGCAGATTTGCCCCCGCGTTACCGCAAGCATTTTTCAATGGGTGCCGCATGATGACCCGTGCTGAATGGATGGGGCAGGCGACACTTTTTAGAGCCCCTGTCACCGCCCTTGACGAGCCGTGGGTGGCCGACATGCCCTCTTTGATGTCAGAGGAGGCAGACACCCCCTCCGACGAAGAACCGTCCAGCCATCGCCCCAAATTGAGGGCGATTTTTATTTCTGATCTGCACATTGGCACGCCAGGTTTTCAAGCCGAAGCCTTGCTGGATTTTTTGAAACACCATGAAAGCGACATGCTGTATTTGGTGGGCGATATCGTGGACGGATGGCAACTGCGGCGCCGTTGGTTTTGGCCTCAAAGCCACAACGATGTGGTGCAAAAACTGTTGCGTCGCGCCCGCAAAGGCTGTCGTGTGATGTATGTGCCGGGCAACCACGACGAGTTTGCCCGCCATTTTGTGGGCCACGCCTTTGGCGGCGTGGAGGTGATGCACGAGGCCACGCACACCATGGCCACAGGGCAAAAACTGTGGGTGGTGCATGGCGATTATTTTGACGGCGTGATCCAGTGCGCCAAATGGCTGGCCTATGTGGGCGACTGGTTGTACGAGCTGACTTTGCGCATCAACCGGCACTTGAACAGTTGGCGTGCCCGCATGGGCATGGACTATTGGTCTTTGTCGGCTTATTTGAAACTCAAAGTCAAAAAAGCGGTGAATTTCATCAGCGACTTTGAAGTGGCGGTGGCCCACGAAGCCCAGCGCCGCGGCTTTGATGGCGTGGTGTGCGGCCACATTCACCACGCTGAAATACGCGATGTGAATGGCACCTTGTATTGCAACGATGGCGACTGGGTCGAGAGCCGCACCGCCTTGGTCGAGCACCGCGACGGCCGCTTGGAAATCGTGCGTTGGGGCGGGGGAGGCCAGGGCATGGGCGTGAATTCGACAACTTCAGAAAAGGCGGTCGCAGCATGAAACTGGCGCTCATCACCGATGCATGGCATCCGCAAGTGAATGGCGTGGTCACCACGCTGCACGAATTGGTGCAAGCCTTAGGGCCATTGGGGGTCGAGGTTGAGGTGTTCCATCCGGGCTTGTTCAAAAATCGGCCGTGTCCCGGTTATGCCGGCATCGACTTGGCGGTGCGCCCTTACAAAAGCTTGGCCGCCCAGCTGGATGCCTTGCAGCCCGATGCGGTGCACATCGCCACCGAAGGCCCCTTGGGCTGGGCTGCGCGCAAGCATTGCTTGCGACGTGACTGGAAGTTCACCACCGCCTTCCACACCAAATTTCCAGAAATCTTAAAAGCCGCTGTGCATGTGCCCTTGTTCATGGGGTACGGCTTGTTTCGGCATTTTCATCGTCCTTCAGCGGGCGTGATGGTGCCCACCCAAGGGGTGCTTCATATGTTGCAAGCACGGGGTTTTCAGTCGCTCAAGCCGTGGACGCACGGGGTCGACTTGTCTTTGTTTGACTACCACCCCACGCCACTGGAGATGCCTGAACTGCAAGACCTGCCGCGTCCGTTCACGCTCTTTGTTGGGCGCGTGTCCTACGAAAAAAACATCGATGCTTTTTTGAATTTGAAGTTGCCCGGCACACGCATCGTCTGCGGGGTGGGCCCCCTCGAAGCGTCTTTGCAGGCCCGGTTTCCCGATGTCTTGTGGATGGGCGTGTTGCCGCGTGAGCGATTGGCCAAGGTCTATGCCGCAGCGGATGTGTTTGTTTTTCCCTCCCGCAACGAAACTTTTGGCTTGGTCATGCTCGAGGCCATGGCCTGCGGCACACCGGTGGCGGCCTATCCGGTCGATGGCCCCTTGCAAGTGCTGGGGCAGGACGCTGGGCAGGCGCAGGGTGGGGTGTTGTCGGAAGATTTGCAAGCCGCCGTGCACCAATGTTTGCGCTTGCCTCGGGCCGAGGCGCGCGCGCGTGCCGAAACCTTTGGCTGGGCCAAGACCGTCGAGGTGTTCAAGTCGCACTTGGTGCCTGCGCAAAGGCCCCGGCCTGCGACGGAGGGGTTCACGCGCTTGTCATCAAATTGACATGGTGAATTTTTAGAATTAATTGTCGAATTCATTCACACTGTGCCATGGCCCATTCCACTGTCGAGACATCTGAAGCTGAACAGCGGTCATTCCTGCTCGACAGAGACCTGAGCATTCTGTCTTTCAACGAACGGGTGCTGGACTGGGCCTGCCGACCCGATGTGCCGGTGCTCGAGCGTTTGCGTTATCTGTGCATCGTGTCGTCCAATTTGGACGAGTTTTTTGAAGTGCGCGCCGAACCCCATGTGATGGGGAGCTTGCAGGGCCTGAAGTCTGGGCCTTACACCGACGCCAGTCTGACGGCCATCGCCGAAAAAACCCGCGCCATGATCGCGCGTCAATACGCGCTGTACAACGACGAATTGTTGCCCGCCTTGCAGCGCAAGGGCTATCGCATCTTGTCGCATGGCGATCGCAGCAGCGCGCAACGCCAATGGGTGCGCAGCTACTTTCAGCGGGAAGTACAACCTTTGTTGGTGCCAGTGGGCTTGGACCCGGCGCACCCCTTCCCGCAGGTGGCCAACAAGTCGCTCAATTTCATCGTGCAACTCTCGGGCAAAGATGCGTTTGGTCGGTCCAATGAGATTGCCATCGTCAAAGTGCCGCGGGTCTTGCCCCGCTTGATTCCCTTGCCCGCTCGCGTGTGCGATGGCAGCACCGCTTTTGTGTTGTTGTCCAGCGTGATTCGGGCGCACCTGAGTGAGCTGTTTCCCGGCCGTGAAGTTGGGCAGTTTTCTCAGTTCAGGGTCACACGCCACTCCGATTTGGCCGTCGATGAAGACGAAATCGCCAATTTGCGCATGGCCTTGCGGCAAGGTTTGCAGCACCGCAACTACGGCCAAGCGATTCGTCTGGAGGTCTCGGCCACTTGCGCGCCGCGCTTGACGGAGTTTTTGCGCAAAGAATTTCAATTGCCTGAAGCTTCGGTCTTCAAGGCCAATGGCCCCGTGAATTTGGTGCGATTGATGCAGTTGATCGATTTAATCAACGACCCCGAATTGCTGTTCTCACCCTACAAAGCCAGCTTCCCCGCCCAAGTGCCCCAGCACGGCTCGGTCTTTGCACGGCTGAAAGAAGGTGACGTGGCGATTCACCAGCCCTTTGAGAGTTTCGATGGGGTGTTGGCGTTTTTGCGCGAAGCCGTGATGGATCCCGATGTGCTGGCCATCAAGCAAACGATTTACCGCGCCGGCAGCGATCCCACGATGATGAATTTGCTGCGCGAAGCGGTGCGCCGAGGCAAAGAAGTGACGGCGGTGGTGGAGTTGAAAGCCCGCTTTGACGAAGAAGCCAACATCAACTGGGCCGAGCAACTGGAGTCAATTGGCGTACAAGTGGTGTACGGCATCGTGGGCCTCAAGACCCATGCCAAGATGCTTTTGGTGACGCGCCGCGAAGGGCGTTTGCTGCGCCGCTATGGCCATCTGTCCACCGGCAACTACAACCGCAAAACGGCCGCTCTATACACCGACATCAGCTACCTCACGGCCGACCCCGAAATAACGCAAGACATGGACCATTTGTTTGGTCACTTGGCCAGTCAAAGTCGCTTGCCCAAAATGAAACGCTTGCTGGTCGCGCCCTTCCATTTGCATGCCGAAATGCTGCGGCGCATTGCTGCAGTGGGTGAAGCCGCGGCACGGGGTGCGCCGGGCCGCATCGTGATCAAGATGAATGCCTTGACCGATCTGCCTCTGATCGACGCCTTGCTGGAGGCCGGCCAAAAAGGCGCCAAGATCGATTTGATCGTGCGCGGTGCCTGCATGCTGCCCGCCCAAGTGGCGGGCTTGAGCGAAAACATCCGCGTGCGCTCATTGATTGGTCGGTTTTTAGAGCATTCACGGGTGTTTTATTTCTGCGCCGATCAAGACGAATCGCTCTATTTGTCCAGTGCCGACTGGATGAGCCGAAACATGACACGGCGCATTGAATTGGCTTGGCCCGTGACGGACCCTGTCTTGCGTCAACGCATCATTGACGAATGCTTGGTGGCTTATTTGCACGACGGTCTGGATGCCTGGGACTTGGCGTCCGATGGCCAGTACCACCGTGTCGGCTTGCATGCGCCCGGTCATGGCGCGCAAAACGCCTTGATGCAGCGTTACGGCACCCCCTTGACGTCGGAGTGATGGCCATGGACTTGATTGTCTGGCGACATGCTGAAGCGCATGAGGCCGTGCCCGGTGAAGACGATCTGCAACGGGTCTTAACGCCGCGTGGGCGCAAACAAGCCGAACGGATGGCCGTGTGGCTTGAGAACCAATTGCCACAAGGCACCCGCATCTTGAGCAGCCCCGCTGTGCGGTGTGAACAGACGGTGCGCATCTTGAATCGAAAATTCAAAGTTCGCGATGCCCTGTCGCCCGGGGCGACGGTGCAAGATCTTTTGGAAACCTCGGGCTGGCCCGAGGCCAAATTTCCGGTCTTGCTGGTGGGCCACCAACCCGCGTTGGGAGGCTTGATCGCGCACTTGCTAAAAATGCCCGATGAAGCCTGCGCCATTCGCAAAGGCGCGGTCTGGTGGTTGCGTTGCCGCAAGCGCGAGGGGCTTTACCAGACGGTGCTGGTGAGCGTGACCTCGCCAGAAAAAATCTAAACCCGATCAGTCTTTGGCCGGGCGACCGGTTTTGATGGTCGGCACGTTGGCCATGGCTTTTTTGAGCGCGGCGTCGTTCATGCTGGCCAGCGTGAACAGACCGGCACGGATCAGCTCGCTTTTCTTCGCAGCCACACCCAAGGTCAGCGCGCGTTTTTTCAATTCGCTCACTTGCAGCAACTCGGTTTTGGGGATGGTGAAGCTGTCACGCACCACTTTGACTTTTTTGTCCTTGGGTGCTTTGTTCGGTGCTTTGGTCGGCGCTTTGGCCGGGGCTTTGGCTGGGGCTGTGGTGGGGGCTTTGGCAGTGGGCTTGGCGGGAGCGCTGACTTTTTTGGCCGCAGGCGCAGCAGACAATCTTGGAGATTGACTTGGGGCTTTGCGCGAAGTCTTGGCCGGCGATTTTGAAACAGTCTGGGTGCTGGGCATGAGGAACCTCAAAAAAATAACGGTGTATACAGTTTATACCGTTCTGTTTTCAATGCCAAGACCTCACGCGGGTCGGCCAGCCACGCCTTCAGATCACTCGATTTGCAACTGAAAAGCCCAGTCGGTTTTTTGCCAAGCGTTGGATTCTTCGCGCAGCAAGTGCGCTGTTTGTGGCCAACCTTCGGCCCAGGCCGCGCTGACTTTTAAACTCACGATGCGGCGAAGCGCGTCGCACTGGATGTCCAACCCCGTCAGGTCGGGGTCTCGCCGCGCGTGACAAAAAATAACCGCCAAGCGCAAGGCCATCAGTTGTTGCACAAAGCGAATGTCGTCCAGCGCCAATTCCAGTTTGCGCAACTTGCCACGGTGGCCCAGCACCAATTGGCTCAGCCGGTGCAGCTCGTCCAGCGTGAAGCCCTGCAAGTCGGTGTTGTCCAAAATGTAGGCGCCGTGCTTGTGGTAATCGCTGTGTGAAATGCGCATGCCGGTCTCGTGCAACTGACATGCCCAGTTGAGTTTTTTCAAATAGCGTTGGCGTTCTTCGGGGGCCACTTCGGCCGAAGCTGGCAACAGGGCTTGCAACAGGCTTTGCGCCGTTTTCGAAACCCGGTCGGCTTGCGATTTGTCGGTGCCAAAGCGTTGCGCCAGCCATTCCACCATGGCCGAGCGCACATCTTGCGTGCCCTCGCGCTCAATCAGGTCATACAGCGCGCCATGGCGAAGGGCCCCTTGGGCCACTTGCATCTCGTCGATTTGCAGCAAATCAAAGACCGCTTGCAACACGGCGAGTCCCCCACCAATGACGGGTTTTCGGTCTTCTTTGACGCCGTCCAGACGCAAGTTGTCGGGAGATTGCGCCTTGATCAGCCGGTCTTTCAGCCAACTCAGCCCCTCGCGGGTGATTTTTTCTTCTGGCCAGCCCGCAGCGGTCAGCACATCGGCCACAGCCCCGACCGTGCCCGAGGCGCCGTAGCAAGTGTCCCAATGGCTTCGGTTGAACAAAACTTGGGCTTCGTCCAACACCGCTTTGGCCGCGATTTCGGCGGACTTGAATGACGACAGCGTCCAAGCCCCTTCGGGAAAAAACTTCATGGACCACGCCACGCTGCCCACCCGATACGACTCGAGGGTGCTGGCGTTTTCTTGTTGTCCCAAAATCATTTCGGTGGAGCGTCCGCCAATGTCCACCACCAAGCGGCGCTCGGGCGATTGGGGCAAGAGGTGCGAGACCCCCAAATAAATCAGCCGCGCTTCTTCTTTGCCCGCAATCACCTCGATGGGGAAACCCAAAATGCGTTTCGCTTTGGCGAGAAAAACATCGCGGTTGCGCGCTTCGCGCAAAGTTTGTGTGGCCACCGCCCGCACATGGCTGGGCCGAAAGCCGGCAAGGCGTTCACCAAAACGCGCCAAGCAATCCCAGCCGCGCTCCATGGCCTCTTCGGTCAGGTTGCGCTCGGCATCCAGTCCATTGCCTTGCCGCACAGTTTCTTTGATGTATTCCACCCGGCGCAATTGGCCCGCATCCATTTGACCGATTTCGAGCCTGAAACTGTTGGAACCCAGATCAATGGCGGCGTAGAGAGACTTGGGTTGCATGGGCAGCAGGGGTCAAAGAGTAGGGGCAAGATGAAACGTAACGGGTGATTATGTGACGAAACCATGAAGGTTTCGTGACATGGCCGCTTGCCTCAGCACTGGCCAGTGGCGCAGGCCTCCTGAGTCAGCTCGCCGCATTTCACCACCGGCATTTCGACACACGGCACCCCTTGGCAGCAATGGTCGGTGAGGAAACCCACCAAACTTTGCATGACCGACATGTCGGCCCGGTAACGCAAAAATCGGCCTTCGCGTTGCACATGGACCAGCGCCGCATGGTGCAGCTCTTTCAAATGAAACGACAGCGTGTTGGCCGGCATGTCGAGGGCCTGTGACAACTGCCCGGGCTGCAACCCTGCTGGGCCCGCGCCAACAATGGCGCGAAAGACCCGCAAGCGCGACGTCTGCGCCAAGGCGGCCAGTGCTTTCACGGCCAAGTCTTCATTGAGGGGGTTCATGCGGCATCTTTCAGTGGGGGTGGGTCGCCAGCCGAGGGACCTTCGAGCGACAAGCTCAGTGGCAAGCGCAGGGTGGCCAAGCCACACACACCCAGCATCAGCGCCGAGCCCAGCAAGGCATACAACAGGCCACCCCATTGGTACAACAAGCCCGACAGCAAGGTGCCCATAAAGCGGCCCAAAGCGTTGGCGGCGTAATAAAAGCCCACGTCTTCAGCCGCTTTTTCTGAACCGGCATAAGCCAAGATCAAGTAGCTGTGCACCGACGAGTTGATGGCAAACGCAAAGCCAAACAAGCCGAGCCCCCCCACCACCCACCATTCGAGCTGGGGGGCTTGCAGCCACACCGCGGCGGCAATTCCCAGGGGGATGACCGTGAGCACGGCTGACCAGCCCCGAGCGGCGGGGACTTCGTGGCTCAGGCCATCGGCGCTGCGGCGCACCAGATGCGGGGCCAAGGCCTGCACCACACCGTAGCCAATGGTCCAAAGGGCCAAAAAGCCGCCGACCATGGTGAACGTCCAACCCACCGAATACAAAAACACCGGCACGCCCACCACAAACCACACATCGCGCGCGCCGAACAGCGCCACACGGGCCGCAGCCAGGGCATTGATGCCGGGGTTTTTGGCAAACAACTCACGGGCAGAACCCGAGGCTTTGCTTTTGCCCATCATGGGGGGCAGGCTGGTGACCACGCCCAACAGCACCAGCGCCAGCAAACCCGCCATGGCCCACAGTGAGCCTTGAAAGCCCAAGGTCTCCAGCAGCAAGCCGCCGATGAAAAAGCCAAAGCCTTTCATGGCATTTTTACTGCCGGTGAACCAAGCCACCCACTTGAACAACTGGCCATTGCCCTGGTCTTTGGCCTGCGCCTGCGTGATTTTGATGGCCGATTTGCTGGCGGTTTTGGTGAGGTCTTTGGCTACCCCGCAAACCCCTTGCGCCAACACCACCCAGGCCACCGAGAGGGCCGCTGTCCAACCGGGTTGCAGTGCGGAAAGCAAAGCAAAACCGATGATTTGCGTGACCAAGCCCACGCTGAGCATGCGCGCAATGCCGTAGCGCGTGGCCAACCAGCCGCCCACCAAATTGGCCAAAACGCCTGCAGCCTCGTAAAGCAAAAACAAAAAGGCCAGCATGAACGGCGAATAGCCCAATTTGTAAAAGTGCAGCAGCACCAACATGCGCAAAGCGCCATCGGTCAGGGTAAAGCCCCAATAGGCGGCCGTGACAATGCCGTAGTTCCGTTCAGCAGCGTTCATGTCAGATGCCGACGTCTTGCATGTGGCAAGCCAAATCCACCATGCGGCAGGCGTAGCCCATTTCGTTGTCGTACCAGGCGTAGACCTTGAGCAAGGTGCCGTCGGTGACCAGCGTGGACAGCGCATCGACGATGGCGCTGCGCGTGTCGCGGGCGTAATCGACACTCACCAAGGGCTTGACCTCGTAGCCCAAAATGCCCGCCAACGGGCCTTGGGCGGCGGCCGCAAACAAGGCATTGACTTCTTCGGCGCTGGTGCTGCGCTGCATCTCGAACACACAATCGGTCAACGAGGCATTGAGCACGGGTGCGCGCACCGCATGGCCATTCAGCTTGCCTTTCAGTTCGGGATAAATCAGGGCAATGGCCGTGGCACTGCCGGTGGTCGTGGGCGCCAAACTGGTCATGGCACTGCGGGCGCGGCGCAGGTCTTTGTGGGGCGCGTCCACCACCAAATTGGTGTTGGTGGGGTCGTGGATGGTGGTGATCTGGCCATGCCGAATGCCAATCGCTTCGTGCACCACCTTGACCACGGGGGCCAAGCAATTGGTGGTGCAAGAGGCGGCGGTCACGATCTTGTTTTTCGCGGAGTCGTATTGGGTGTGGTTGACGCCCACCACGATGTTCAGCACATCGCCCACCTTCACCGGGGCTGCCACGATGACGCGTTTGGCGCCACGGTCCAAGTGCCCTTGAATGGTTTCAGGTGTGAGGAATTTGCCGGTGCATTCCAGCACCAAGTCGACCCCCATGTCGCCCCACGGAATGTCGGCCGGGTTGGAGTGTGCAGAAAAGCCTAAGCGGCGATCACCGATGCGAATGTGGCTTTCGCCCTCGGCTTCGATGCGCTCGCGCCATTTGCCTTGCACGCTGTCAAAAGCCAGCAAGTGCGCCGTGGCCGCCGCACCGCCCTTAAGCTCGTTCAGGTGCACCACCTCCAAGCGGTTGTTTGCGCGCGGGTCGTCTAGTTGGCGCTCGGCAGCGCCCATGGCCGCCCGCAAAGCCAAACGGCCGATGCGGCCCATCCCGTTGATACCGACTTTCATCGTTTACCCTTCTATGTTTCTGGAAATACAGTGGTGTGGATTCTGGCAGGGGTGTATGACATTTCGATGACGTTGAACGATGACGTGAAAGATGAAGTAAAGGATGACGTGAAAGACAAGGCTTGCGTCATGGCGGGTGCAGGGCAAGGGCAGGCCGTGGAGGGGCAGCCCAGGGAGGGCTGCCATCGTCCGACATCAAAGTGTCAAACAAACGCCATCAAGCCGTCACGACCAGCCCTTGCAATGGGGGTTTTTAACGGAGCTCTTCATGTCCCACCACGACCTTGACCCCATTTGCAACACTTCTGATAACCGCCATTTTCAGGAGGTCTTGACCCAATCTTTAGAAAATCCTGCTCGCCGCGGTTTGTTGCGCGGCGGTTTGGGTTTGGCTGGCCTGGCCCTGTTGCCCGGTTGCGCCACTGTGGGCACTGGCCTCGCCGCTGCGCCTTCGGCCTTGGGTTTTGCCTCGGTTGACAAGAGCCTGCTCGACAACGTGATCTTGCCTGCGGGCTACCAATACACCGTGTTGCACGCCACCGGCGATACCCTCGACTCGGCCTTGCCCGCCTACTCCAACCGTGGCACTGAGAGCGACGACTGGTCACGCCGCATCGGCGATCACCACGACGGCATGGACATTTATTACATCGACTCGCAAGGCCGTTACTCTGAAAAAGAAACAGCTCGCGCCGTGTTGTGCGTGAATCATGAAAGCTCGGCCGATGCGCACTTCATGCACCCCAATGGTCAGACCTCTAACAGGGTGAGCGGCAAAAAATTTGACCAGTTTGGCGAATGGGATCTGGGCACACGGCCTGAATTGGAAGTGCTCAAAGAGATCAACCACCACGGGGTTTCCATCGTCGAGATCGTGAAATCTCCCCAAGGCTGGCGCATCCAAAAAGACTCGCCTTTTAACCGCCGCATCACCGCCCAAACCCCGATTCGCATCAGCGGGCCACGCGCGCAAATCGAAAACATTCGCCAGTTCATGACCACCCGCTGGGACACTGCCGGTGCCATGTCGCGCGGCACCTTGAACAACTGCGGCCATGGCAAGACCCCTTGGGGCACTTATTTGGGCTGCGAGGAAAACTGGGCGTTTTACTTCCAGACCACCGGCGGCGCTGCCCTGTCAGCCAACGATGTGGCTTCGCGCAGACGCTATGGCGTGGCCGCAGTGCCACCTGCAGCCGGTGTCACCAAGGCCGTGAGCCAAGGCTGGCACACCGTCTCTGCCACAGACGACCGTTTTGCCCGTTGGAACTTGGCCGCACTGGGTGCCAACGCCGAACGCGATTTCCGCAACGAGGCCAACACCTTCGGCTACAACGTGGAAATCGATCCTTTGAGCCCCAACTCAACCCCCGCCAAGCGCGTGGCCATGGGCCGATTTGCCCACGAAGCAGCGGTCTGCAGCCTGCCCAAAGCCGGCGAACCGCTGGCGTTTTACATGGGCTGCGATTCGCGCAATGAATACATCTACAAGTTTGTCACGACAGCGGTGTGGGACCCCCGCGATGTGGGCACAGGCATGGTGGCCGGTGACAAATACCTGAGCGAAGGCAAACTCTACGCCGCCCGCTTCGATGCGACAGGGCAGGGCGAGTGGTTGGAGTTGAACATCGCCGATCCGCGCATTGCCAACCACAGCGCCTACAAATTCGCCAACCAGGGCGATGTGTTGGTGAATGCCCGCCACGCCGCAGATGCCGTGGGCGCCACCAAGATGGACCGCCCTGAGTGGGGCGCGGTGAACCCACGCAATGGCGAGGTTTACTTTGCCTTGACCAACAACAGCGCCGCCAACCGCACGCCCACCAAAGTCGATGCCGCCAATCCCCGCGCTTACACCGACCCCGATGGCAAAAAAATCGCGGGCAACCCCAACGGCCACATCATCCGCTTCAAGGAAGCCGCGCAACAAGCCATGGCCAAAACCTTTGCCTGGGACATCTTCTTGTTTGGCGCCGAAGAAGATTCTGGCGATGCCAACTTGTCGGGCTTGACGGCCAAAAACGCCTTCTCCTCACCCGACGGCTTGTGGTTCAGCAAAGCCACTGGCATCTGCTGGATCCAGACCGACGACGGCGCCTTCACCGACGAGACCAACTGCATGATGTTGGCGGCTATTCCCGGCCAAGTGGGCGACGGCGGCAAAGTGACGGTGAAAAACAAAATGGCGGTGGGCGGCGCTGAGCAATCGGGCACCCAAGAGACCTTCATGGGCGCCGCCTTGGGCGAAGCCAAACTGCGCCGCTTCTTGGTCGCACCCAAAGGGGCAGAGGTGACCGGTATCACAGAAACAGCCGATGGCCGTACTTTGTTTGTCAACATCCAGCACCCCGGTGAGTTGTCCAAAGCCTTGTCTTCTGGCGAAGCCCCGCAAAGCATGTGGCCCGGTAACCAGGGTTACGGCGTGCAAGGCCGCCCACGCTCGGCCACCATCGTGATCACCCGCACCGATGGCGGCGTGATCGGTTTGTAAAGGCACTGGGCTTGAAGCAGTGCAGGTCGGGCCAAGGCGCCCGGCTTGCCCTGTTTTTTTGTCTCAGGGGGGTCGGATGCCAGGACCGCAAACCCTATTTTTGACATATTCTTGTCACAATTGGGCATTAAATTAGGTTTTGTCGGTAGCAATCATGTTGTTGACACGAATTTTCTGAATCTGAAACAGGAGCTGAAATGCTGAAATTTAAATCTTTGGTGGCTGCAATTGGCCTGAGCGCTGTTGCAGTGACCAGCTTCGCCGCCGACATCACCGGCGCAGGCGCGACCTTTCCTTTCCCTATTTACGCCAAGTGGGCTGAAGGCTACAAAGCCGCAACTGGCACGGGCATGAACTACCAGTCCATCGGTTCTTCTGGCGGCATCAAGCAAATCCGCGCCAAAACCGTGACTTTTGGGGCCACCGATGCCCCCGTCAAAGGCGATGAGCTCGACAAAGACGGCATGGTCCAGTTTCCCGCCATCATTGGTGGCACTGTGCCTGTGATCAACTTGGACGGCTTCAAGCCGGGCGAATTGCGCGTGACAGGCCCCGTGTTGGCCGAAATGTTCATGGGCAAGATCAGCAAGTGGAACGACCCCAAATTGGCGGCTCTGAACCCTGGCAAAAAACTGCCTAACGACATCATCACCGTGGTGCATCGCGCTGACGGTTCGGGCACCACCTTCAACTGGACCGATTACCTGTCGGTCGTCAGCAAAGAGTGGGCGGACACCGTGGGCAAAGGGGCTGCGGTCAAGTGGCCCGCACCGACCTCGGTGGGTGGAAAAGGCAACGAAGGCGTTGCTGCCAACGTGAACCGCGTGAAGGGTTCTTTGGGTTACGTGGAATACGCCTACGTGAAAAAGAACAACATGAATTTCATGCAAATTCAAAACGCCGACGGCAAATACGTCAGCCCCGACGACTTGACTTTTGCTGCAGCAGCGGCCAGCGCCGACTGGTTCAGCGTGCCGGGCATGGGTGTGTCGATGGTCAACGCCAAGGGCGCCAACAGCTGGCCTGTCAGCACGGCTTCTTTCATCTTGATGTACAAGAACCCCGCCGACAAAGCCGCTTCGAACGAAGCCCTCAAGTTCTTCGACTGGTCTTTCAAGAACGGCAAGAAAATGGCTGCCGAACTGGATTACGTGGCCTTGCCTGACAGCTTGACCGACCAGATCCGTTCTAAAGTCTGGTCGCAAATTCAGAAATAATTCAGCCCTGTCGCTGCCATCCGTCGGTTGTCATGAAACAGCCGACGGATTTCTCGTTTAATCAGAAGCTTTTTGTGTGATGGGTCAAGACATGCAAACTCCCCCCTCGAGTGCAGAGCACAGCCATATGCTGGCCGTGGTCAAGCGCCAGCGGCTGCAAGACATGGTGTTTCACCGCCTGACGCAGTTGTTCTCATTTCTGGTGTTGTTTGCCTTGGCCGGCATCATCGTGTCCTTGTTCATCAATGCGTGGCCCACTTTTGCCAAGTTTGGTGCGCGCTTTATTTGGTATGTCGAGTGGGACATCATCAATGAAGAATTTGGCGCCGCCATTGCCATCGTGGGCACCTTGGCGAGCGCGGGCATTGCCATGCTGGTGGCCGTGCCTTTGGCCTTTGGTATTGCCGTCTTCTTGACCGAAACTTGCCCGGTCTGGTTGCGCCGCCCTTTGGGCACGGCCATCGAGTTGCTGGCTGCGGTGCCCTCCATCATTTACGGCATGTTTGGTCTGTTTGTTTTCGCTCCCTTGTTTGCCGATTACGTCCAAGTGCCCCTGCGAGAAGTGCTGAGTGGCATGCCCTTGATTGGCTTTTTATTTGGCGGTGCGCCGAACGGCATGGGCATTTTGGCGGCGGGCATTGTGCTGGCTTTCATGGTCTTGCCTTTTGTGGCCGCAGTGATGCGCGATGTGTTTGAAATCACGCCGCCCATCTTGCGTGAATCGGCCTATGGCCTGGGCTGCACCACTTGGGAAGTGGTGCGCAAGATCGTCTTGCCTTACACCCAAAAAGGGGTCATTGGCGGCATCATGCTTGGCTTGGGTCGCGCTTTGGGCGAGACCATGGCGGTGACCTTTGTGATTGGCAACGCCAACCGCATGCCGACATCGCTTTTTTCACCCGGCACCTCGATTGCCTCAACGTTGGCCAACGAGTTTGGCGAAGCCGATGATTTCCATATTTCATCCTTGTTCGCTCTGGGCTTCTTGCTCTTTGTGATCACATTCGTGGTCTTGGCTGCCGCCAAAATCATGATCAACCGCGCTGAAAAAGCCAAGGGGTTCTGAGATGGCTTTGAACATGAATCAAGACTTGTACCGCCGCCGCCGCTTGGCCAACGCTTGGGGCATGGCCACTTCGATGGTCGCCATGGGTTTGGGCCTGGCGGTGTTGTTGTGGATTTTGGTGGTGCTGTTTTCCAATGGCTTTGCTGCGCTGGATTTGAACCTGCTCACGCAAGACACCCCGGCGCCCGGCACCCAAGGCGGCGGTTTGCGCAACGCCATTGTGGGCAGCTTGTTGATGGTGGGCTTGACCATTTTGGTGGCCACCCCGGTGGGCATTTTGGCGGGCATCTACTTGACCGAATACGGCGATCGCAGCAAAGTTGCCGAGCTCACCCGGTTTGTCACCGACATCATGTTGTCGGCCCCCTCCATCGTGATTGGCTTATTTGTGTATGCGATTGCGGTGTCCACGGTGGGCACTTTTTCAGGCTATGCGGGCAGCATGGCCTTGACCTTGATTGCGGTCCCCGTGGTCATGCGCACCACCGAGAACATGTTGCGCTTGGTGCCTGGCAGCTTGCGTGAAGCCGCCTTTGCGCTGGGTGCTCCCCGTTGGAAAGTCTCGATCTCGGTGACCTTGCGTGCCGCCAAGAGCGGGGTGATCACCGGTCTGTTGCTGGCAGTGGCGCGCATCAGTGGTGAAACCGCACCCTTGTTGTTCACGGCATTGAACAACCAGTTTTTCAATGCCGACATGAGCAAGCCCATGGCGAACTTGCCGGTCGTGATTTTCCAGTTTGCCATGAGCCCCTACGAAAACTGGATTCGCTTGGCTTGGGCGGGGGCACTTTTGGTGACCTTGTCTGTGTTGCTCTTGAACATCTTGGCTCGCGTCTTTTTCCGCGAAAAAGCCCAAGGCTAACTTTCTGAATGGATCAAATTTCCCATGCCTAACTCTCAAAATTTGCCATTGAAAAATGCGATTGAAATTCGCAACCTGAATTTCTTTTACGGCACCTTCAAAGGCCTCAAAAACGTCAATCTGAATATCGCTGAAAACAAAGTCACCGCATTCATCGGCCCTTCGGGCTGCGGCAAGTCGACTTTGCTGCGCACACTGAACCGCATGTACAGCCTGTATCCAGGCCAACGCGCTGAGGGCGAAATCAGTTTTTATGGCCAAAACATTTTGGATCCCAAGCAAGACCTGAACTTGCTGCGCGCGCAAGTGGGCATGGTTTTTCAAAAGCCCACGCCTTTCCCTATGTCTATTTACGACAACATCGCCTTTGGCATTGGCCTCTACGAAAAACTGGGCCGTGCGGACATGGACGAACGCGTCGAATGGGCCTTGACCAAAGCGGCCATCTGGAACGAAGTCAAAGACAAGTTGGGCCAAAGCGGTTTGTCACTGTCGGGCGGCCAACAGCAACGTCTGTGCATTGCGCGCTCGGTGGCCGTCAAGCCCAAAGTGATTTTGTTGGACGAGCCCACATCGGCCCTGGACCCCATTTCCACGGCCAAAGTGGAAGAGTTGGTCAGTGAGTTGAAAAAAGACTACACGGTGGCCATCGTGACGCACAACATGCAACAAGCCGCCCGGGTCTCTGACTTCACGGCTTACATGTACTTGGGTGAATTGGTGGAGTTTGGTCAGACCGAACAAATCTTCATGAAGCCCGCCCGCCAAGAAACCGAAGACTACATCACCGGCCGATTCGGCTGATCAGGAGAAGCACCATGGAAAAACACATTTCAAGCCAATTCGATGCCGACCTGACCAATGTGTCGTCGCGCGTTCTGGAGTTGGGCGGTTTGGTCGAGTCTCAAACCCGCCATGCCGTCTACTCCTTGGCCCAGTTCAACCTGGAAGTGGCCAACCAAGTCATTGCGACTGAAAAGCAAGTCAACACCCTCGAGGTGGAGATTGACGCTGAATTGGCCTCGATCATTGCCCGCCGACAACCCACGGCCCGTGATTTGCGTTTGTTGATGGCGATCTCCAAGATCACCGGCAACTTGGAGCGTGCCGGCGACGAGGCCGAGCGCATTGCCCGCATGGTCAAGAAAATCTTGGACCAAGGCAGCCCCCGCAACTTGCCTTCGTCTGAATTGCGCATTGCCTCCGACATGGCCTCTGACTTGTTACGCAAAGCCTTGGACGCTTTTGCACGCCTGGATGTCAACACCGCGCTGACAATTTTGAAAGAGGACGATCTGATTGACGCCGAATTCAATGGCTTTGTGCGCAAGTTGGTCACTTACATGATGGAAGACCCCCGCACCATCTCGGCCAGCCTGGATCTGTTGTTTGTGGCCAAGGCCATTGAGCGTATCGGTGACCATGCCAAGAACATCGCCGAATTTGTGATTTACGTGGTCAAGGGTGCCGACGTGCGCCACACCGCCTTGACGGAAATTGAAAAAGCGGTCCGATGAGAAGCTTGCCCAGAATTCTGATCGTGGAGGATGAGGCCCCGATCGCAGAATTGATTTCGGTGAACTTGCGCCACAACGGCTTTCAGCCGGTGTGGGCCATGGACGCGGAATCGGCTCAACGGGAACTGGACGAAATCTTGCCCGATGTGATCTTGCTGGATTGGATGCTGCCGGGCGAAAGTGGCTTGACCTTGGCTCGGCGCTGGCGCTCTTCGGCCCGCACCAAAACTGTCCCCATCTTGATGCTCACGGCCCGCGGTGACGAAGCCGATCGGGTGGCGGGTTTGGATGCCGGTGCGGACGACTACATCGTCAAACCGTTTTCACCCCGTGAGTTGCTGGCCCGCATCCGCGCGGTGCTGCGTCGCCGTGTGCCCGAGTCCACCGGGGGCGCCGTCAAGATGGGCGATTTGCAACTTGACGCCGACACCTACCGCGTGACGTGGCAGGACAAGCCCGTGAAAGTTGGGCCGACCGAGTTCAAACTGTTGCACTATTTGATGCGTCACCCAGAGCGCGTGCACTCGCGCGGCATCTTGCTCGACAAAGTGTGGGGTGACCATGTTTACATTGAAGAGCGCACCGTGGATGTGCATGTCAAGCGCTTGCGAGAGTCCTTGGGTGGGGCCGGCAGCATGATCGAAACCGTGCGCGGCGCTGGCTATCGCATGACAGGATCTCCTTCGGTTTAACGGTGTGTGTTAAATGCCAGTGCCATTGATTGAGCTGTTTTTTTCGGTGGTCGTATTGGCCTTTCCGTTCTGGTTGTGGGCGGGATGGCTGGAGGCGGCCATCGCCGCGTTTGGGGTGACGCTCGTCCATGCGGTGTTGCTGATCTGGAAGACGCACCGACTCGAGCAGTGGTTGTCGCGCGCCGATTTGTATGCGCCCTTGCCCTGGAGCGGGGTGTGGTCTGAAATTGCCCAACGAATTCAGCGCTTGCTGCGTCAACGCGACAAGCAATCCGCAGCGGCCGAGCAGCGCCTGCAATATTTTTTGCAAGCCATCCAAGCGTCACCCAATGGGGTCACTTTGTTGGACGCGCAAGGCCGTATTGAATGGTGCAATGCCACAGCGTCGAGTCATTTGGGCTTGGATGCCAGCCGCGATTTGATGCAGCACATTGTTCATTTGGTGCGCGACCCTGTTTTTTCTAAATATTTCGCCCAAAAAGAACACAGCTCTGAAGTGGTCATGGAAGGGCGCAGCAGTTCCTTGGTGCAGCCCCCGAAGTTGTCGGTTCAGCTGCACAGCTATGGTGAAGGTCAGCAGTTGTTACTCACCCGCGACATCACCACCGTCACCTTGGCAGATGCCATGCGGCGTGATTTTGTGGCCAATGTGTCGCATGAAATCAGAACCCCTCTGACCGTTTTAGGCGGCTTTGTCGAGACCTTGCAGACCATCCCCATGGGTCAAGAAGAGCAGCAGCACTATTTGAATTTGATGGCGGTGCAAGCCACCCGCATGCAGAGTTTGGTGGCTGATTTGTTGACGCTGTCGCAACTGGAAGGCAGCTTGCCACCCGGCTTGCACGAGCAAGTGGATGTGCAAGACTTGATGTCGCAAGTGGCCGCAGATGCCGTGGCCTTGTCATCGGTGGTGTCCGAGCAAGCGGGCGAAGCACGCGGGCCGATTCATGATTTGGTCTTTGTCCCGCCGCCTCCTTGGGTGCTGTTGGGCGTCAAGTCAGAGTTGCTCAGCGCCATCTCTAACTTGTTGAGCAATGCCATTCGTTACACCCCTGCGGGTGGACGCATTCAGGCGGAGTGGTCGCGCACTGCAGAGGGCATCGTCTTTTCGGTGAAAGACACCGGCCCGGGCATTGCGCCCGAGCATTTGCCACGCTTGTCCGAACGCTTTTACCGCGTCGACCGCAGCCGATCGCGCGAGACGGGCGGGACGGGCTTGGGTTTGGCCATCACCAAGCATGTGGCCCAACGCCATGGCGGGGAGCTGCGCATTCAAAGCCAAGTGGGTCAAGGCTCTAACTTCATGTTGGTGTTACCAGCCAGCCGCGTCGAGTCGGCCAGTCACTGAGCGCGGTTCGGGGCGCCGCAGACCCTGCGGTGTTAAGGTGGGGCGTGCTGAGGAGCCCCTATGAACCCCCAAATCCAAGAGTTTCTGGACCGTATTCAGCAGCTTGAAACGGCCATTGAAGCAGAGGCCAAAGAACGGCGGCAGCAGTGGCAAGCCGATTTTGAAGAACACAAAGTGCGCTTTGAACAAGAGGTGTTGGCGCAACAGAAAAGGTTCAAAGAAGGGCTGTTGGGCTATGTCTTCACGGCCGAATGGCGCCATGTGCTGTGCGTGCCTTTCATCTACGCCGTCTTGTTGCCCATGGTGTTGTTCGATGTGTTTGTCTCGATCTACCAATGGATTTGTTTTCCGCTTTTTGGAATGCCCAGGGTCCAGCGCAGCTCATTTTTTGTGTACGACCGAAGCCATCTGGCGTATTTGAATTGGCTTGAGAAAATCAATTGCGCGTATTGCTCGTATGGCAATGGCCTGGTGGCTTATGGCCGTGAAGTTGTGGGCCTGACCGAAAAATACTGGTGCCCTATCAAGCACGCGCGACGCCGCATGCAGGCCCATCCTTACTACCATGGCTTCACTGATTTTGGCGATGCTGAAAGCTACCGCTCAGAGCTCGCACGCTTGCGTGCCGAGCTGAAAAAATGGCCTGAAGACCCAGCCCCGCCAAAGCCGTGAGGGTGTTGCGCGCGGTGCGATGTCACGCGATCGACAGCAAGCGCGCATGAAGCTGCCTAAAGTCAGGGGCATGAAAACCTTCAAACATCTTTCCGACTTGGCGGCTTGCGTGGGGCAAGATGTGGCCACCACAGAGTGGGTGCAGATCACGCAGCAACAGGTCAATCAGTTTGCCGAAGCCACGGGAGACCATCAGTGGATTCACGTCGATGAGGCGCGCGCGAAAGACGGGCCTTTTGGCGCTCCGATCGCGCATGGGTTTTTGACCTTGTCCTTGCTCTCGCAGTTTTTTGACAAAACCATCGTGGTCGAGTCGGCACGCATGGGGGTCAATTACGGCTTGAACAAAGTGCGTTTTATGGCGCCCGTGCCCGTGGGCAGTCGCTTGCGAGCGCACATGCATTTGCACTCGGCCACGCCCATCGAGAGCCAAGGTTTGCAGTTGCAATGGCATGTCACCGTGGAGCGAGAGGGCAGCGAAAAACCGGTGTGCGCGGCCGAATCCCTGGTTCGGCTTTATCCCTGAGCGGGCCCACACGCCACCCTAAGACCGCTTAAGCCCCGCTTCATCTGCGCCCTTTAGTCTCAAGTTCTGAGACAAAGAAAGGTCGATGACATGATGAAGCGCTATGCTTGGATGCACTTGTGGGCCCTGACGGGGTTGACCGTAATGGCTTTGTGGGTGCCGCCGTTGATGGCGGCAACGCGTGAATCAGAGTTGCAGCGCTGGCAACAAGCGGCGGGCCAGCCGGGTGATGCCGCCAAGGGCAAGGCATTCTTTGGCCAACGGCATGGGGGTGAATGGTCCTGCGCGTCGTGCCATGGCCAGCCGCCCAACACCGACAGTCGACACGCCTCCACGGGAAAAACACTTGGTGCATTGGCGCCCGCCTTCAATGCCACGCGCTTGACCGACTCTGCCAAAGTGGACAAATGGTTCAAGCGCAATTGCAAAGATGTGCTGGCACGCGAGTGCACTGCCCTTGAAAAGGCGAATGTGCTGGCCTATTTGGTGAGCTTGAAATGAAGACCCTGCATTTCTTGCGTCAGGCGCTGTTTGCGGGATGCGGTTTGTGGGTGTTGTCTTCCGCATGGGCCGATGAACGGCTCATGCCCACCTCCGTGCCTGCGGTGGTCAAGCAAGAGTGCGCCGCCTGCCATATGGCGTATCCCCCAGGCATGTTGCCCCAAGCTTCATGGCAACGCATCATGGGCAATTTGGATCGGCATTACGGCACCGATGCCTCGCTAGAGGCGGACCAAGTGAAACAAGTGTCACGCTGGTTGCAGACCCATGCAGGAAGCTACAAACGCGTGCGTGAAGAGCCTCCAGAGGACCGCATCACCCGCTCGACTTGGTTTGTCCGCAAGCACCGTGAAGTCGATGCGGCCATTTGGAAGCGCGCCAGCATCAAAAGCGCTGCGCAATGTACCGCCTGCCATCGTCAAGCCGAAAAAGGCAACTTTGACGAGGACCAAGTGCGAATTCCCAATTGAGGCCATGGCGGCCTGTAGAAATTGATATTGGGCGCGATGCGCTTTTGGAGTCTGAAATGAACTTGAATATGAATACACCGCCCATGAACACAGCCGCAAAATCTGCGCTTGTCCAGTTCAGGAAAACAGTCGATGCCTTCACCCGCACTTTGCATGGCTTGATGGCGATTTGTTTTACCGGGGCATTTGTCACTGCCGAAAGCGAAACCTTCAGGCTGTTGCATGTGAGTCTGGGCTACACATTGGGGGGCCTCTTTGTGGCGCGTTTGGCATGGGGCGCATTCGGCCCGCGCCACGTCAGTTGGGCCTCGATGTGGGGAAAACTGAGTGGATTGCCGAGTTGGCTGCACAGCCTCAAGACCGGCCAAGTGGCTTGGCGACAGGGTCAAAACCTTTATCTCACACTGACTGTGGTGGCCTTGTTGGCCGCGAGTGTGGCCGTGGTCTTCACCGGTGTGGTCACAGAGCAAGAATGGCTGGGCGAATGGATGGAAGAGGTGCATGAGTTTTTCGGTAATTTCATGCTGCTGGCTGTATTGGCCCATTTGTCAGGTGTGATTTTGCTGAGTGTTTGGCGTCGCCGTAATTTGGCCGCCCCCATGTTGACGGGGCGGGTCGAGGGCGCGGGACCAGATTTGATCAAGTCCAACCATGTGACCTTGGCCGTGTTGCTGTTGGCGGCCGTCTTGTCATTTTGGATTTGGCAGTGGCAAACATCACCCCAGTTTCAAGCCGACACCTTGTTCAAAGGCGGCTTTTCTGAATTCGTCAAGGCACAATCAGAAGACGATGACGATTGACAAAGTGCGCTTCTTTCTGGGGTCTGCGAATGCGTGTTTTATTGGCTGAAGACGATGAGTTGTTGGGCTCTGGACTCAAGGCCGGCCTGCAGCAACAGGGTTTCCAAGTGGATTGGGTGCGTGATGGGGTGGCGGCCGAGCGCGAGCTGATGACTGGCGCTTACTCGGTCTCGGTGCTGGATTTGGGTTTGCCACGGCAAGACGGTATGGCTTGCCTCAGGGCTGTTCGCCAACACAAAGTGATCACGCCGATATTGATCTTGACCGCGCGCGATGGTGTCCCAGATCGCATTGCCGGCTTGGACTCGGGGGCCGATGATTACTTGGTGAAACCAGTCGATTTGTTAGAACTGGCTGCTCGTTTGCGGGCCTTGGTGCGCCGGGCGCACGGTGTGGCTGAGCCCGCTTTAGAGGCCGGCGCCTTGCGCATGGAACCGGTGTCGCGACAAGTTTGGCTTGACGAGCAGTTGGTGGATTTGTCCCAACGAGAGTATGAGTTGTTGCAAATTTTCATGTTGAACGCCGGGCGTGTTTTGACGCGAGCAAAACTGGAGCAACACCTGTACCAATGGGGCACTGAGGTGAGCAGCAACACAGTGGAAGTGCACATTTATCACCTGCGCAAAAAACTGCGTGTCGGTGTGATCGAAACCTTGCGCGGGGTGGGCTACATGTTGCCTCGGTCTATTGCACCGGCGCCGGCGCCAGCACTTACCACCGCACCTCCAACATCTGAGACGGGTGGGGCATGACCGCTTGGCGAAAAGCCTCTTTGCAGGGGCGGTTGACCTTGAGCTTGATGCTGGCCATCAGCGTGGTGTGGGCGCTGGTTTTGTGGACGACTTGGCACAAGACCGAGCATGAACTGAATGAGTTGCTCGACGCTCACTTGGCACAAACTGCGGCCGTGTTGGTGGCCCAAACCCATGATGCCCACGACGACGATTTCACAACAGCCCCGGTGCTGCACAAATACCAACAGCGTGTCGCTTTTCAAATTTGGCACGAGCAAGAACTGATCGCCCATTCCGCCCAAGCCCCCTTGTCACCGTTGGCGCCGTGGGGGCAAACGGGCATCTCAGAGCAACAACTAGGCCAAGCCTCTTGGCGTGTGTTTGCCACCGTCGGCCGTGAGCCCGATGTTTGGATTGCGGTGGCTGAATTGCAATCGGCCCGCAATGACATTTTGCATGCAGGATTGCAGTCGGCGATTGTGCCGATGCTGTTGGCGTTGCCTGTTTTGGCGCTGTTGATCTTGGCCACCATTTATCAATCGCTGGCCCCTTTGCGTCAATTGAGTCAATCGGTCACCCGACGTCACCCGGATGCCCTCAAACCCCTGAATGAAAATGTGACCGCCGAGGTGCAGCCGCTGGTTCGCGCGTTGAATCGTTTGTTTGAGCAAATGGCCCATCAGATGGATGGCGAGCGCCGGTTCACTGCCGATGCGGCCCACGAATTGCGCACCCCGATTGCCGCTATTCGCATGCAGGCCCAAGTGGCCCGAGGCGCGCAACAAGACCATGACAGGCAATTGGCCTTGGGAGCTGTTTTGCAGGCGTGCGATCGCGCGACGCGATTGGTCGCTCAATTGTTGCAACTGGCCCGTTTGGATGCAGACGAATCCACACGCGCTCAGGCAGGACGTGATGGCACTTGTGACGCGGTTTCAGAAAGCCAAGCCATCTTGGCTGAATGGGGTCCTCAGGCACTGGCGAAGCAACAAATCCTCAGCCTAGAGGCGCCTGAGCAGTTGCCCTTGGACATGCCGCCTGAATGGGTGGGGGTGTTGGTTGGCAATTTGGTGGACAACGCCCAACGATACAGCCCTGCAGGTGCGCAAATTCAAGTGGCATGGCGACAAGTGCCACAGCCACAACTGGTGGTGCAAGACAGCGGCCCTGGGCTGAGCGAGGCCGATTTGGCGCGCTTGGGCGATCGGTTTTTCAGGGTGCCGGGCAATGGTGCCCCAGGCAGTGGTTTGGGGTGGTCGATTGTCATGCGCTTGGCAGAGCGCTACCGCTTGCAAGTCAAGCTAGAGCGCAGTGTGCAGTTGGGTGGTTTGCAAATCCAGATCACCTGGCCTGCGAATTGAGGGGCTGGCCAGTCGCTAGATTGCTATCGCTTGGTGCAGCGAGTCAACATGCAAAGCCGTTTTGTCGCCAGGCTTCGTACACCGTCACCGCCACCGCATTGGACAAATTCAAGCTGCGCTGTCCTTCGCGCATGGGCAATTTGATGCGTTGAGCGGGTGCAAATTGCTCACGCAACTCGGGCGAGAGGCCGCGGGTTTCAGAGCCAAAGACCAACCAGTCTCCTGGCCGGAAGGCCACATCGTGCACAAAGCCGCTGCCCTTCGTGGTCAGCGCAAAGAGCCGCAGCGGATCGGGTTTTTCGGTGGCCAAAAAAGTGGCCCAGTCGGCATGGCGACGCAGCTCTGCGTACTCATGGTAATCAAGGCCTGCACGCCGCATGTGCTTGTCATCCATCGAAAATCCCAGGGGCTCCACCAGGTGCAGCGTGCAGCCGGTGTTGGCCGCCAAGCGGATCACGTTGCCCGTATTGGGCGGGATTTCGGGCTCAACGAGGACGATGTGAAACATGGCGGCTATTGTGCCTTGCTGCGCCGCGTGTTTTTGCCCTGAGCGCTGCGCAAGCGGTCAGTGCGCGCCCAGGGGTTCGGTTCGTGCCAAGACCAGGGCACTGATGTGGTGGACACCGGCTTGTCGCAACACATGGGCTGCGCTGTGCAGCGAGGCCCCGCTGGTCATGACGTCGTCGACCAGCACCACTTTTTTTCCGCGCAGTTGACTGGCGCGAAGGGGTTCCACGGCAAATGCGTCAGCTAAATTGCCGAGCCTTTCAGAGCGCGGCAGGGTGTGTTGTGCCGGGGTGTCCCGAGTGCGCAACAGCAAATGCACATCGGCTTTGCTGGGGCAGAGCGCTTGGGCCAAGAGCCATGATTGGTTGAAGCCTCGCTCGGCCAAACGCGCGGACGAGAGCGGCAGGGGCACCAACCAATCTGCGGCTTCAAGGGTGTCTTCCACCCCAGGGGCGCTCAGCATCAAAGTGGCCAAGGGGCCCGCCCAACCCGCCCGTTGTTGAAATTTAAATTCTGCGATTAGGCCCACCCAGGGCCATGTGTAAGCGGTGGCCGTGAGGCAGAGGTCCAGTGGGGGAGGGTCTTTGAGGCAAACGCCGCAGACGGTGGCTGGGGCATGGAGGGGCAGCGCACAGGTCAGGCATCGGTTTTGCGGTTGGGCAAATCGGCTGATGCAGTGATCGCACAAGGGGGCTTGTGGCCACGCCTGGCAAACCGAGCAGCGGCTGGGCAGCCAGCCCCAAGTGCGGTCGGGGCGATGCATCGTGCGTGACGAACGGATCGCCTTGAACCAGGGGGGCCACATAAATTCAATATACTGCCGCCACGTTTGAGGCACAAGCCGTGTTGCATCGCTGAGGCGCCCACCTCGCCGTACAAACTGGAGTCACACGCTTGCGTCACCAGCGCCATGCCGACCGCCTGACTCGGGCCGGCCAATTCTCTTTTTCACACCCATGTCCGCACCCGAACGTCCTCCGTCGCTAGACCCCGTTGCTGCAGCCCGTTGGGCAAGACAAGCGGTGGGCACTTCATCGCCATGGTTGCATGAAGAAGTGGCCTCTCGCATGCAATCGCGGCTGGACTTTATCAAGCTGCAGCCCCAGCGCTGGGTGCATTGGGAGCCCATGAAGGGCGGTGTGTTGGCCCATCAAGCGCTGCAAAAGCGATACCCGCAAGCCGACGTGTGGTTGAGCAGCGCCCACCCGCAGCAAGCCCGGATGGCCGAGGCGGCCCTGAAAGGGCGGTGGTGGCAGGTGGCGCGTTGGCTGGGGCCGCGTGTGCATGTGGGCCTGCCTCCAGAAGGACAAGCCGACATGCTTTGGGCCAATATGCAGCTGCACACGGCGGCGCAGCCACAGCAATGGCTGCACATGTGGCACAAGACCTTGGCCGTCGATGGATTTTTGATGTTTTCTTGTTTGGGGCCGGACAGCTTGCGCGAGCTGCGGGACGCCTATCGCCAACAAGGCTGGCCTGAGCCGGCCCATGAATTCACCGACATGCACGACTGGGGCGACATGTTGGTCGAGGCTGGTTTTGCCGAGCCCGTGATGGACATGGAACGCATCACCTTGACTTACGAGTCGCCAGACCGACTTTTGGCCGAATTGCGAGACTGGGGTCGCAATCTGCATGTGCAGCGTTTTGCGGGATTGCGTGGCCGCCAATGGCGCCAAAAACTTGACGAGGTTTTGTTGACATTGGCGAAGCCCGAAGAGGGCGGGCGCTTGTCTTTGAGCTTTGAAATTGTCTATGGTCATGCCCTGAAACCCCGCCCCAGAGCCAAATTGAGTGCCCAGACAGAAATCGGCTTGGAACAGATGCGCCAGATGTTGCGGGCTCCCTCGGGGATATCCGACAAAGTTTGAGATGAATCAAAACCCTGTGGTATCTCGGGTAAAATCTGCCGGGTTTTGCCTGAAACAGACGCTTTAAGGCGTGTTAGGTTGCTGAAAGTTGACGCATGTCAAATTCGATTTACCAATTCGCACAAGAGTCGGGGCCTGCCATCCATTGGCGGCTGCGACGCAATTGCTCGGTAACGCCGGCCCAATTGGGGTGGCTTTATCTTTCCTTGTGTGCGTTGTCTCTCGGCATTGGCGTGTTCTTTTGGTGGCAAGGCGCCACACTGGTGTTGGCTTTTGCAGGCCTTGAGCTTGCATTGGTTGGGGTGGCCTTTTTGGCCTATGCCCGTCACGCCACTGATGGGGAATTGATTTCACTGCAAGGCGCAAGTCTGGTGGTGGAGTGCGAATCTGCAGGACGACGTGAGCGGGCAGAGTTTGCGCGTCAATGGGTGAGAGTCGAGCCCAAGTCGGGTGACCACAGTCTGATCGAGTTGTCAGGCCAAGGTCGTTCGATCGAGGTGGGGCGTTTTGTTCGCCCCGAGCTGCGTCAGGATCTGGCGCGAGAAATTAGAAAGGCATTGCGTTCTGCGTGATGTCTGGCGGTAACCGGGGCTGGGCCTCGATTGCCAAAGGTGTGAGTTCAACAGAGTCTTGGAAGTTAGTGAGAACCATGAAGAATATTTCCAACCAATTGGCTTCGATGCTGTCCCGCGTGGGCATTTTTGCGGGCGCATGGCTGGCCACTGCGGCCAACGCTGTCAACGACCTGCCTGGCGGCCCCGCGGTCAACCAGCTCAACTTTGCGCCTCCCGCGACCAAAATCGCTGAAGAGCAACATTGGCTGCACTGGTTCATGCTGATCATTTGCACCGTGATTTTTATCGCCGTGTTTGCGGTGATGTTCTATTCCATCTGGAAGCACCGCAAGTCTGTTGGCCACAAGCCCGCCACATTCACCGAATCCATCACTGTGGAAGTCGTCTGGACCGCGGTGCCATTCCTGATTGTGATTTTGATGGCCTTGCCCGCTACCAAAGTCTTGGTGGCCCAAAAAGACACTACCAATGCCGATCTGACTGTCAAGGTCACCGGCTACCAGTGGAAGTGGGGCTACGACTACATCAAAGGCGAGGGTGAAGGCCTGAGCTATATCTCGACCCTCGACTCTTCGCAGCGCGCGATGTCCGATGCAGGCAAGCCCTCTGGTGACAACTACCTGCTGAAAGTGGACAACCCTCTGGTGGTGCCTGTGGGCCAAAAAGTGCGTGTCATCACGACTGCCAACGACGTGATTCACGCCTTTGCAGTGCCTGCGTTCGGTATCAAGCAAGACGCGATTCCTGGTTTTGTGCGTGACACCTGGTTCCGTGCTGAAAAGACCGGCGACTTTTATGGCCAGTGCCAAGAGTTGTGCGGCAAAGAACACGCTTACATGCCCATCCATGTGAAGGTGTTGTCGGCTGCGGACTATGCCGCATGGGTCGATACCGAGAAGAAAAAACAAGCCGCCAAAGCCGATGATCCAGCCAAAGTCTGGGCCTTGGACGACTTGGCCAAGCGTGGCGAAAAAGTGTATGCCGCCAACTGCGCAGCCTGCCACCAAGCCAACGGCAAAGGTGCAGGTGCCATCAAGGCCGTGGACGGTTCTCCCATTGTGTTGGATGCCGACAAGTCCAAACAAATTGCCGTGCTGTTGAACGGTCAAGCCAACGGCGCCATGCCCGCATGGAAGCAGTTGTCCGACACCGAAATCGCAGCGGTGATCACCTATACCAAAAACACCTGGTCGAACAAGACTGGGCAAATCGTGCAACCGGCTGAAGTTTTGGCCGCTCGCAAATAAGTTGTACCGTATTTAAATCAAAGGAAATCAAGATGAGTGCCGTTCTAGACCATCACGATCACGCCCATGACGATCACGGTCACGCTCCTGCGGGCTGGCGCCGTTGGGTGTATGCCACCAACCACAAAGACATTGGTACCCTTTACCTGTTGTTCAGCTTCGCCATGCTCATGATTGGCGGCGTGCTGGCGCTGGGCATCCGTGCGGAACTGTTCCAACCCGGTTTGCAAGTGGTCAACCCCGAATTGTTCAACCAGTTCACCACCATGCACGGCATCATCATGGTGTTCGGCGCGATCATGCCGGCCTTCGTGGGCTTCGCCAACTGGATGTTGCCTTTGCAAATTGGCGCTTCTGACATGGCCTTTGCCCGCATGAACAACTTCAGCTTCTGGCTGATGATTCCTGCCGGTGCCATGTTGGTGGGTTCGTTCTTTATGCCCGGTGGCGCGCCTGCTGCTGGCTGGACTTTGTACGCCCCCTTGACCCTGCAAATGGGTCCTTCGATGGATGCCGGTATTTTTGCCATGCACATCTTGGGTGCTTCGTCCATCATGGGCTCGATCAACATCATCGTGACCATCTTGAACATGCGCGCTCCCGGCATGACCTTGATGAAGATGCCCATGTTCGCTTGGACTTGGCTCATCACCGCTTACTTGCTGATCGCTGTGATGCCTGTGTTGGCTGGCGCGATCACCATGACCCTGACCGACCGCCATTTCGGCACCAGCTTCTTTAACCCCGCGGGTGGCGGTGACCCCGTCATGTACCAGCACATTTTCTGGTTCTTTGGACACCCTGAGGTGTACATCATGATCTTGCCGGCTTTCGGCATCATCAGCCAGATCGTGCCTGCGTTCTCGCGCAAAAAGCTCTTCGGTTACGCCTCGATGGTGTATGCCACTTCGTCTATCGCCATCTTGTCGTTCATTGTGTGGGCACACCACATGTTCACGACCGGCATGCCAGTGACCGGCCAGTTGTTCTTCATGTACGCCACGATGCTGATTGCGGTGCCAACTGCGGTGAAGATTTTCAACTGGATCGCCACCATGTGGCGTGGCTCCATGACGTTTGAAACCCCCATGCTGTTTGCTGTGGGCTTCATTTTCGTGTTCACCATGGGGGGCTTCACCGGCCTGATCTTGGCCATGGCGCCCATCGACATTCAGTTGCAAGACACTTACTACGTGGTGGCGCACTTCCACTATGTGTTGGTGGCGGGCTCGTTGTTTGCCTTGTTCGCTGGCTTCTACTACTGGGTGCCCAAGTGGACCGGTGTGATGTACAACGAAACACGCGGCAAGATCCACTTCTGGTGGTCGTTGATTTCCTTCAACGTGACGTTCTTCCCGATGCACTTCTTGGGTTTGGCAGGCATGCCCCGTCGTTATGCCGACTACCCCATGCAATTCACCGACTTCAACATGATCGCCTCGGTGGGTGCTTTCTTCTTCGGTTTTGCACAGGTGTACTTCTTCTTGTTCGTGGTCTTGCCGACCATGCGCGGTCAAGGCGAAAAAGCCTCGCAAAAGCCTTGGGAAGCGGCAGAAGGTCTCGAGTGGGAAGTGCCCTCTCCAGCCCCATTCCACACCTTTGAAAACCCACCCAAGCTGGACGCGACTGCGACCCGCGTGATTGGTTGATTCACATGGCCATGACCCCCGAGCAAAGAAAAAGCAATGTGCGACTGGGCCTGATCCTGGCCTCAGTGGCACTGACCGTGCTGCTGGGTTTTGTGGCCAAGTTGCTGTTGTTGAACCCCTGAGAAATTAAAGATGAACCTGCGCGGTGAAAATCTGAAGATGGTGGGCAAACTGGCGGTCGTCACCGCGGGCATGTTCTGCTTCGGGTACGCGCTGGTGCCCATCTACAGAGCCATTTGCGAAATCACAGGCATCAACATCCTGTCGATTTCTGAAACGCAGATTCCAGGGAACGCCAAAGCGGGCAAAGCCGCCGAAGTGCTGCGCAACAGCCAGGTGGACACCACCCGCACCATCACGGTGGAGTTCGATGCCAATTCGCGTGGCCCTTGGGAATTCAAACCCGAAAAACGCTCGATGCAGGTGCATCCCGGCGAACTCAGTACCGTGATGTACGAGTTCCAGAATGTGCAAAACCGCCGTATGGCGGCACAGGCCATTCCCAGCTACGCACCCCGTCAGGCAGCCAACCATTTCAACAAGCTCGAATGTTTCTGCTTCAACCAGTACACGCTCGAGCCCGGTGAGAAAAAAGCTTGGCCCGTGGCCTTTGTGATCGACCCCAAGTTGTCCAAAGACGTCACCACCATCACCTTGTCTTACACCTTCTTTGAAGTGGGCGGCAAAACTCCTGCAGCCCCCACCGCGCCATTGGCAGCGGTGCCCGTGCAGGTTGTGAAAACAGGTTGGGGTTCATGACCACACCGACACCATCGCCTGTTGGCAAAACACATTGGTTGCGCACCGTGCAAGCGGTGTTGTGGTCGTTTGTCGGACTTCGCAAGAGTTCCGAGTACCAACAAGACATTGAAAAGCTCAACCCGTTCCACATCATTGGTGTGGCCATCGGCGCGGCATTGTTGTTTGTTCTGGGGCTGATTGCCCTGGTCAATTGGGTTGTGGTCCAGCCAACGGGTCTGTGATCCAAAAGAATAGATTTCGAAAGAAGAGAGAGCAGGAGTTTCCATGAGTTCAGCAGCACACGGCACCACGCCTTATTACTTCGTACCCCATGAGTCGCGCCACCCCGTGATGGCCGCCATTGGCTTGTTTTTCCTGATTTTGGGTGCAGGTCAGTGGATCAATGGTGTCCAGTGGGGCATGTATTGCCTTTTCTTCGGCATGGCATGGTGGCTCATTGTTTTGTACCAGTGGTTCAAAGAAGCGGTGCAGGAGAGCGAGGGGGGTCTGTATGGCCACAAGATCGACTTGTCGTTCCGCTGGAGCATGACGTGGTTCATCTTCTCCGAAGTCATGTTCTTCGGCGCTTTCTTTACCGCCTTGTGGTGGGCGCGTTCACACTAGGTGCCTGCGTTGGGCAGCCTCGAAAACGCCTTGTTGTGGCCTGACTTCAAAGCCGCATGGCCCAGCATGGTGGCCGGTGCGACCACATCGCCTGCTGGCATTGTGGAGCCCTTCCAAACCATGGGCCCCTTCTGGTTGCCCACCATCAACACCGCGTTGTTGTTGACTTCGGGTGTGACTTTGACGATTGCCCACCACGCTTTGCAGCATGGTGACCGCAGCAAGACCATCAAATTCATGTGGATGACCGTGATCTTGGGCTTGGTCTTCTTGTTTGTGCAGGGCTACGAATACGCTCACGCATGGGGCGACCTGAACTTGAAGTTGTCTTCGGGCATTTATGGCT
>JACCDO010102697.1_pt1 | contig 36259 bp, 29 predicted proteins | sample 7446101 | NCBI WGS metagenome assembly JACCDO01 (sample SAMN15323440, study PRJNA562643) | freshwater metagenome | isolation source: river surface water | place: USA:Blue River Watershed | collected 2017-08-16 | reverse complement strand
AATTGTGGCATTAGTTCCTGTGAGAGTAGTAGTATTTAGGTAAGTTAAAGTACTATTAGTTCCTGTAAGATTTTGAATTGTGGCATTAGTTCCAGTGAGTGTAGTAATATTTAGATAAGTTAATGCGCCATTAGTTCCAGTAAATGTAGTAGTATTTAGGTAAGTTAATGTACTATTAGTTCCTGTAAGATTTTGAATTGTGGCATTAGTTCCAGTGAGTGTAGTAGTATTTAGGTAAGTTAATGTACTATTAGTTCCTGTAAGGTTTTGGATTACTACGTTAGTTCCAGTTAGAGTAGTAGTATTTAGGTAAGTTAATATACTATTAGTACCTGTAAGATTTTGAATTGTGGCATTAGTTCCTGTGAGTGTAGTAGTATTTAGGTAAGTTAATGTACTATTAGTACCTGTAAGATTTTGAATTGTGGCATTAGTTCCAGTGAGTGTAGTAGTATTTAGGTAAGTTAATGTACTATTAGTACCAGTGAGTGTAGTAGTATTTAGGTAAGTTAATGTACTATTAGTACCAGTGAGTGTAGTAGTGTTTAGGTAAGTTAATGTACCATTAGTCCCTGTAAGATTTTGAATTGTGGCATTAGTTCCAGTGAGTGTAGTAGTATTTAGGTAAGTTAATGTACTATTAGTACCTGTAAGATTTTGGATTACTGCATTAGTTCCAGTAAATGTAGTAGTATTTAGGTAAGTTAGTGTACTATTAGTTCCTGTAAGGTTTTGGATTACTGCGTTAGTTCCAGTGAGTGTAGTAGTATTTAGGTAAGTTAAAGTACTATTAATTCCTGTAAGGTTTTGGATTACTGCGTTAGTTCCTGTAAATGTAGTAGTATTTAGGTAAGTTAATGTACTATTAGTACTTGTTAAAGATGTTACATTTAAAGTTCCAAACGTTGGATTTGATCCTGTACCAATATCTTGATTTAAGTTAATTTGTTGTCCTGAACCTGCTTTAACTTTCCATCCATCTCCTGTTGAGTTAACTAATAAATAAGCTCCAGTAGATGAATTAGAATTCACTACTATTCCGCTATTATTTATACTAGTTGCTCCTTCATTTAATATAATATAAGGATCTGTAATTTTTGTAACTGTACTTGATACATATACTAAATTTCCCGCAATATTAACTGTATCTCCTGTTCCACCAATATTGATTGTAGTTGTTCCAGAACCAACAGTACCTATATTAACAGTTTGAGTATTATTACTTGTTCCTATATTAACAGTTTGTGTCGAAGATGTTGCAATATTTAAACTTGAACCAATACTTTCCAAATTAGTAGTATTTATATTTGTTCCTGTAAAATTAGTAGTATTAATATTTGCTGTTGATAAAACTCCATTTGAAAAAGTTAATGATGATTCTGCATTTGCACTATTTGAGTCTATTGCAGTAAGAATTCTTCCAGTTTGAGAATTTGTGATTGACGTAAATCCTGGACCTGTTGGACCTGTTAAAGAAGAACCTTGCGCTCCAGTTGGACCTTGACTTCCAGTTGAACCTTGGTATCCTGTAGGACCTTGAGCTCCTGTTAATGAAGAACCTTGCGATCCAGTAGGACCTTGTGAACCAGTTACACCTTGTGGTCCTTGAGATCCTGTTAATGATGATCCTTGTGGTCCTGTTAAACCTTGTGTACCTTGTGCACCAGTTGGACCTTCTGTGAATCCATAAGCAACAAGTTGATAAATATTTGTATTAACTGTTGAATAATGTTTACTTCCTTGAGTATAAAAACGTATATTACATGCTGTATCAATATAGTTCATACCAATTAATTGGACAACAAGTCTATCAGAAGTTGACCATGTACTTTGTTCAGGAAATGCAACTTGTATTTGATTTAATTCTACTGTACCATTTCTAACTACAAAGTCATCTGTTTCAACTATTAAATTTTGTGCTGATGCTGAATTTTTATATATTTTTGCCATTATTCCGACATTTATTGGATAATCTGTACCAATAAATAAATTTAGTGTCCATATACCTGCAGTTAATCCAGTTGTTGCAGGAAATGTTGTTGGACTAGTAAATGTAGCAATAGTTTGTGAACTATTTGCTTGTAAATTTGTTGTTATTACTGAATCAGATGCTTGGATAGACGGATTTGGAGCAAAAGTATTATCTGTAGTATTTAAATATACTATTCTCCCACTTGACCATCCTGGTGCTCCTGTTGGTCCTGTGTATCCTGTATATCCAGTTGAACCAGTAGGTCCTGTTGCGCCTGTATTTGACGATGTTCCTGCTGGACCTGTTGGACCCGTATATCCTGTATATCCTGTATATCCAGTAGGACCTGTTGTACTTCCAAGTAATACAGCAACAGGACCTGTTATTTCTGATATATAAGCGACGTTAAGGTTTGTTAATGTATTCACATTGAGAGTATTAAATGTACCAGATGCAGCTGAAATATATATAGGTGTTTCTGATGGCGTACTAGTACTTTTAAAAGGACTTTTAATAACCGTCAACGATGACATCTTTACAATTGGTAAAGATAAATTTGTTTAATAAATTAACTAAAAAATAAAAGATTATTTAAAGAGATGGGATGTGTTATGTGTTGTTTTAAAGATTATGATAATATAGAAGAATTTAATGATTCTTTTTTGAATTCAGTAACAGTTACTTTGCATGAGTTTTTTCAAAAATATATTGTAGTTAAATATAATGATAATTTCATACGAAAAGTCATATTACATGACATATCTGTGCCAGATTATAGAATTTTTAGGCAATTTAGGGGACATGATGTTTCTATTCAAATAATGAATAGAATAGAATCTCATGTAGATATTTATTTTTGCGAAATTAAGATTAAATTAGAAAATAAAATAGTTTCCATATCAGATTTATACTTAAAAGAAAGTCTTAAAAATATTTTCTAAATTTAGAATGGAAGAGAATTATTATTGAATAAAGTCCAATTATTACCTTGTAGATCACTTCTGAGAACAAAACTACTTCCTGCAGTTACATTTGTAAAACCAGTGAATGTATTTTGAAATGTTGTACCATTTGTTATATTCCATGTACCTGCAGTGGATGGAGCAGTATTTGCTCTTAATTCAATATATTGAAATGATGTACCTCTAACCATTCGCATTTGCCATTTTATAGCATTAGCAACACCATCTGAATATATATTTTGACCATATAATACCAAATTTATATATTGAAAAGAACCACTTGTTTGTGCACTTGAATAGTAAATTGTATTTGTACGTCTATCTGCATTTCCTAATAATATACCACGTCCTGTGGTTGCAGTCCATCCAATTGTACTATTTCCTGTGTTAAAATGAATAACGCTATTTGTGCACCAAAATACTTTATTCAAATTGCTTCCATAATCAGTTCCAAAGAAATAAAACGGAAATGATACTGGAATTAGTCCGTTACCATCATCAATTCCAGACACTCCAGATAATACTGTCATTCCTGTTGTAGATAAATTTGCAGCTGTAGAGCTTCCTTTAAGAGACTGATCTGTTCCAGATACTTTAGTACGTTCTTTATATCCTGACGTTGTTTTTAAAATCATTCTACCAAAACCCATTTATCATGTAAAAATAAATTCTTTACAAATCGTAAAGAATGACGACAATTGAAGAAATTCACAATTCAATGATATTAATTGATCAATATATTAGAAATTTGAAATTAGGAAATAATGTTGATAAAGATTCCTTATTATCTTTAATAAATAATACAATTAATAATTTAACAAATTTACAGATAAGTGATAATGATTATAAAAATCATATTTTAGAAACTCTTAATAACTATAAAAATTATATATGAGATTCTTTAACATTAATTACATTATCAAATAATCCATAATTTGCTTGATGTAGCGTAACTATTACTAGTTTTTCACTTAGTCTAGTTTTGAGAAGATCTACTATATCTTCTACAGCTTCTGCATGTAAACTACTTAAACATTCATCTAAAAGTATTAAGTTACTTCCACTTACACTATTAAAACTTAAAAATAAGGCTAAAGCACATCTATCAAATTCACCTCCGCTTAGTGTATCTATTGGACATTCTTCAGTATTTCTAGTAATTTTTATATCTATTAATGATTTTCGTTCACCACTATTCATTACTTTAGTTGTATTAAGTTTCATACCCATTGAATCGTTAAAAAATGATGACATGTATACTTCCAATTCATTATTTATAGAATTTATTGTTGATTCTAATATAGAATGCTCTGCTGATAATACTATTTCTAAAAATTTTTCAGCTGTTACTAATGCACGTAACCATAAATCTGCTTCTTTTTGTGCTTCTTTATACTTATTATAAAGAGACTTATTTTCTTCCCAAGCAATAATTTCAATTTCATACTTTCTTAATTCTTCCGCTCGTGAATCAAATTTTTGTGCTTTCTTTCTTCGTTCAAGTAATTGAGAATTTAGATCATTTATTTTATTTTGAGAATCTGTGTTTTTTTCTATTAACTCTAGCTGATTTTTTAATGATTTATACTCTTGTTTCCAATCATATTCTTTATTTATAATATTTTTAATTTCGTTTAGTTTCGATGTTAATATATTAATTGTTGATTGTATATCTGATATGATATTCATTTGTACGCTTGAATCTATTTTTTCTAGTTGTTTACAATGATTTTTAATTTTTGTTATTTCTTTAGATGCTTCTATGACGTGTTTTTCATCATTTACATTATATATACTACATTTTTCTATAATATTATTCAATTCTTTAATAATTTTATCTGACGATATCATTTCTTTATAATCTTTTGTTAAATTTTCATATTGACTTATATCTATAGAGTTCCATCTTGATAACCATAATTTAACTTGTTTGATATCATCTAAACAATATTCATATTCTTGTTCTTGTTTTTTAAGATTCTTATTTGTTTTATCTAATTGTTTTTTATTATCATTGATTTCGCCTACTAATTGTTCATATTCTTTTGTTAAATGTTCTTTGTCATAAGATAATAGAGAATCATGTTGATAACAAACTTTTATTTTACATGATGGACATGTAAGAATTTTACCATTAAGTTGTTTATTTAACGAATCACTTTTATTTTGTAATGTTGTGATTTTTGATTCTAATTCTTCTTTTCTTTGTTTTAGCTCATCTATATTGAACTCTTTTAATTCTTCCTGTAGTTCTGAATAAAATGATGATATTGAATCCTTGTCAATATCTAATTCTGTCTCTGTATTTATACACCATTTTTTTATTTCCTTCTCAAGTCTTAACTGTTCTTCAATTATCTTTATTTGATTTGAAATTTTAGTTATATCTTCTTGTGTATAATTCGTATATTTTAATAAATTTTCTTTTGCATCTAGTAATTTTGAATCATTATTTTCCAAATAATTCTGTATCATTGTTTCATATTCAAAATTTTTCCTATCCAATATTTCAAATTGTTTCTGATCTTCTAACTTTTGCTTTTCTATTTTCAAAAGTTTTTTATTCTTCTCTATTTCGATTTCAACGTCTACGGCTTCCGTTTTATAATTTATAACATTATCTAAGTTTTTCTTTATATCATCTAGCTCATGTTTGATATTATCTTCTCGTGCTTTTAATGAAACCCAATTTTCATATATTTCTTTAAGACTTGATAACTCTTGCTCTAATTCAACTATTTTTTGTAAATTTTGTGTTTGATGTAAACGTTCTTCCTTAATCTTGTCTAATATGCTTTTATTTTCACCTGTTTTTGGAAAGGATACATTACATTTAGGAGTGATTGGTTCTCCGTTAATTCCTTTTTCTCTACACATTTTATCGAGCAAATCCCTTGCTGAATTATACTCAATGCTTTTCTGTTTTCTAGTTCTTATCTTATCACGTACCTTCATTTTTAAACTATTTACATCAAATCTTTGTATGCTTAATTTGTTCAAAAAATTTGTCTTTTCTTGATCACTTAAATTAAAAAATCCGTCAACTTGTTTTTGAGCTATATAACCTGTTAGCAAAAAATCTGTACCAAATATGTCATTAATTATTGCTTGTGCTGATGCATCTTCATAGGTATCGTCTCCTTTTTCCACAACTACATGAGTAGATTTAGTACGAGTTATTTTAAGTCCATTTAGTTCTAAATATACAGAATACTTTTTTTCTCCTATTTTTAAAACTTTTTGTTCTTTACCATAAAGTGCAAAATTAATTGCTTTAAAAATAGTAGTTTTACCAGTTCCACTTTCACCTGTTAAAAGAAATACTCCTTTATCTGGAAAATCAATGGTTTTTTTATTAAAACAACGAAAATTCTGTAATATTAATTTCATTTTGATATATGTATAATTAATTATATAAAATTCATTTTTTCTTTAAACTAATTAAAAATGTCTTTCTACATGCAATATCAACAAGCAAAAACTGAAACTCAGATAGACGCGTTTATGTTTACTGTAAAAGCTTTATCCGTAATTATTCCTATTGTTAGTATTTGGAGTTTATTAGTTGAACGTTCTGATTATGAAATCATAAATTGGGCTATGGGCTTTGACAAATGGCAACGTGTTTTAATATCAATTTGTTGTTTAGTTTCTCTTGGTTGTTTTATTAAATCAAAACAAATTGAAGATACTATAACAAAATCTTCAACTGACGAAGAAATTAAAAATGCAATAAATGAAGCTGATAAATATAAAAAATATGGACATTATGCATTAGCTCCTATTTATATTACAGTAGTAATAATGATCTTATTAGTAATGTTTCATGCATAAATAATAAAATTAATATTTAAAAATAATATTTCTTTTATTAAAATGGAAAACGATAATTCAAACAAAAAATTTTGCACTAAAAATGTTAAAATAGCAGGTGCTATTACTTTATTAATACCTACTATTGGTTATGTATGTTATAATCTATATAGAAGATTCTTATTAAAAAATAAAAAATCTGAACAAGTATCACAAGAACAACAACCACAACAAGAACAACAACAACAAGAACAACAAGAATAATTAGAATAAAATAAGTAAAGTCTTTTCAAAATAGAAAAGACTTAAATAAAATATTTCATTAATATAAATGAGTCAGTTGGAAGTTAAAAAATATCAAAAAAATACTCTCACATTAACATGGAATAATCAAACTTTTTATAATCAAGATTTTCCAGAAAATACAAAATTAATACTTGATTTTATAGATGAGAAAACAAATAATGAATTATTTATAAATGATATGAATAATAATGTTTATAAATGTATCATGAATATAATATCCAATAAGTATGAAATACCATTAAACAATTTTAGAATTGATAGTTATCAAAAATTTAATAAAGCATATGAATTAGCTAATGAAGAATATTTAAATGAAGGACATAAAATTTCATATAGAGTGGCTATACTTAATATTGGAAATGATTGCGTATTAACTTTTAGAGATAAAAACATAATTAGTAAATTAATATTTCCTAAAAAAAGTTTATTAATATTACCAAAGAATATTGATTATGCTTTCTGTGCATATGATAATAAAACAAATAATACAATTCATAATTTTGATATTATACAAGAACAAGATAATAAATTGCTAACTTTTGTTAATTTTTTATAACTTTTTTATAACGTTTAGGTTTTTCTAATATAGGTTCTGGGTTTTCTACTATACGTTCTGGTTCTTCCACTATAGGTTCTTTGACTTTTGTCTTTCTAGTACGTTTAGGTTTTTCTACTATAGGTTCTGATTCTTCCGCTATAGGTTCTTTGACTTTTGTCTTTCTAGTACGTTTAGGTTTTTCCGCTATAGGTTCTGATTCTTCCGCTATAGGTTCTTTGACTTTTGTCTTTCTAGTACGTTTAGGTTTTTCCGCTATTGGTTCTGATATTTGATTTGATTCTTCCGCTATAGGTTCTTTGACTTTTGTCTTCCTAGTATGTTTAGGTTTTTCCGCTATAGGTTCTGATTCTTCTACTTCGCTTTCATTATTATCTAACTTATTATTAAAAAGTTCTTTTAGTTTATTATTTTTCTTTATAGCTTTCACTTTAGTTCTCGTTATTTTTACACCTAAGTATTTCATAGTTTCTCCAACAACATAACTTAAACATTGTAACATAGTATCAGACAAATCATCTTTCTTTGATTTGTTTTCTTTGAAAATATAATTATAATTAATTAGATCATTTCGTTCTTTTAGTATAGTTTCAATCTGCTGAACAGACCATTTTTTTCTCTGTGTGTATGTTGCTCTACATATACAACCATCTTTTTGTTCCATGTTTAATGGCATTCCTAATATTCTTGTTTTATTTTTACTTGGATATAGTATTACTGGTAAATCTCCTTTATATATTATTGAAAACCAAGCATTTATATGATGCATTAATGCAGTTGCAACATGATTATTTTTCATTTGAGCTTCTATAAGCACAAGTTTGCATGTATCAAATTTTTCCTTTAATGAATAAAGCCATGTATATAAATTTTGAAAAGCTTTTCCTGAAAAGTAATCACGTCGTTCACCTAAGCAAACTTTTTCAATACATAACAAAGAACCACATTTAGATACGTTTAATATATAATTTTTGAAATCATCCGTAGATTCTCCAGATGATACAATATACTGAGAAGTAGGTGGTTCTAAATTATTTAATTTGTCTTTATTGTAAGATTCTATGCATAAACTTAATGTTTTAAGACCGACATCAATTGAAATTATATTCCAAGGTACATTTTTTGATTTTTTCATATTCTATTTAAATAAAGTAAGTCTTTAAAATAATGAATTTAGAAAAAATATTACAATTCTTAAACTTTCATATAGAAAGAGATGCACTTAAATGTGATAAAACTCAAGTTGATAATCCTATGATAAATATTAGAAAACATTTTAAAAATTATCGTGAAAAAATATTATTCAAACGTAAAAGAACAAATAGTACTAAAGGTAAAATAATGTTTGAATATTATGAATCTTATATATACCTAAGTGATGATGAAGAGCTTGTTATATGTCAGGTTGATAAATTAGATTCATTACAACCTTGTCAGTTATTAGTAAGAGATATTACGTTTTATCTACAAGGATGTATGGATTTTAATCCAGAATATAATTATTTATTTGAAAATTTTTATAAATTATGTACATAATAAAAATGAAATCAACTAAACGTACTGTAACTAAAAAATCTGGTAAAAAATCTCCAGTTAAACGTTCTGTAACTAAAAAATCTCCAGCTAAACGTTCTGTAACTAAAAAATCTCCAGCTAAACGTTCTATGATTAAAAAATCTGGTAAAATGAGAGCAAGATACGGTTCTCAAAAAGCAAAAGGAGTTAAGTTATTATCCGGTAGACGTTCTTTAAGAGTGAAACAACGTGCTGAAAGAATGTCTAGAGGTTGTACAAAGCAATCTCAAAGTAAATATGCATCTAGACCTAGTCCACCATATCCAGCTAATAACTGTGTTGGACGTTCATTAAAAGGAAATGATGGTAGAATGTATGTTTCCAAACTAGCTTCCAATGGAATTGGAAGATGGGTTCCAATAGCTTAAATTGATTTAAGTGGATATTTCCTTATACTAGTAAGGAAATGGATAGACTTAGAAGAAAGAAATCTCGTTCACCTAACAGAGATATTAAAAGAATATCAAATGATAAACGTGAAAAGGCTATTGAACCTATTTTTTATTCTTCTAAAGTAAAAGAGCGCGTATTTCAAGATGAAATATCATTGTCAAGTATTAGATTCAGCTTTTTTTCAGCCGAAGAAGCTGAGCGTTTTTCTGTTTGTGAAGTAAATGATTGCAGAACAGAAGGTAATATTCATAATACTCTAAGTGATCCAAGAATGGGTACATTAAACAAAAAAATGCTATGCGAAACATGTAATTTAAATTGTATTCAATGTCCTGGTCACTATGGCTTAATTAAATTAAATTATCCAATACCACATCCTTTATGTAGTAAAAGAATATTACAGTTCTTAAAATTATTTTGTTTCAAGTGTAATAGACTTATTATTAACGAAGAAAGAATTTCATTGTTGGGTTTTGAAAATAAAACAAATGACATTAAACTTAGATGGATTTTTAATGAAGCAGATAAAGTAGAAGTATGTCCACATGAAAATTGCAGAAATTTATTACCTGAATTCAAATTTGAAGACGATAATTATACCTATTCCTTAGGTAAAAATAAAAGTAATCCACTAAGCTATGAACAAATTCATGATTTATTCAAAAATATACCTGACTGTGATGTAAAACTTATGGGATTAGATCCAAATCTAATTCATCCAAAAAGATTAATTATAACAAAATTATTAGTATTACCACCATGTGCAAGACCTTTTGTTAAATCAAATAATAGTGAAATGGATGATGATCTTACAATGAAATATGCAGATATTATAAAAGCTAATAATAGACTTGCAGATGTTTTAACATCTCCAAAAACTGGTAAAGATTCCAAAGAAAATCAAAAGAAAAATCTTATCGAAACATTAGTTTATCATATTAGAACACTAATGGATAATACAAAAGGAAAAGCAAGAGATATTCATGGTAAACGTGCAATTAAAAGTATTAAACAACGTTTAGTTGGTAAAACTGGTCTTATTAGAGGTAATATGCAAGGAAAACGTACAGATTTTAATGGACGTACAGTTGTTGGTCCTGAAGCATTTGGTAATATGGAGGAATTAACAATTCCTATAGAAACATCAAAAGTATTAACACTACCAGTTACTGTAAATAATTTAAATATAGATAAATTACAACATCTTGTAGATACTGAAAAGGTTAACTCTATTATTAGAGGAGAATCGTTCTTTAATATGAAAGAAAAAATTAAGTCGCAAGATTTTGATATATACCCAGGTGATAAAATTAAAACATTAGATGGGAATTTAATAGATGCATATATGATACAATTATCTAAAGGAAAAGTTAAATTACAAACTGGTGAATCTTTAATCAGAGATGGTAATGTCATAATTAAGGGTGAAACAATTCAGTTTAAACTACAAGTAGGTGATGTTGTTGAAAGACATGCCATGGATGGTGATTGGGTAGTTTTAAACAGACAACCAACATTATGGAAAGGTAGTATGCAAGCAAAAAAAATAAAAATCAGACCTGGAAAAACATTTAGATTTTCACTTGCATGTACTCAGCATTTTAATGCAGATTTTGATGGAGATGAAATGAATTGTCATATACCACAAAGTTTACCAGCAATTGCTGAAGTAAAAGAGTTATTAACGATGTCTAATCACTTTGTTAGTTGTCAAGATTCAAAACCACCTAAAATTAAACAAGATACTATGACAGGAGTATATAAATTAACAAAAGGAATGGTTGAAATTCCTAGACATTTATTTTATGATTGCTTATCTTGGTTTGATATTGATAAAATGTTTATTAGAATGGACGAAATAAGATCTTTATTATCAAAGGAAACTAATAAAAAACAAAATGGAACAATTAAAAAAGTAATAAAACGTTTGAACCCAGAGTCTGAAAAAGAAATAGAAAAGATTGAAAAAGAAATAAAACATATTGAAGGTCTTAAAAATAGAGCTAAAACACAAGCTACTAAAGATAAACATCAAAAAACAATAGATGATCTAAGAGTATCTATAGATCTTCATAAACTAAATTTAATAGAAGAAGAGATAATTGAACATATTGACATTGAAAATATATCACAAATTATACCTGAAAAAGAAATATATTTTGGAAGATATTTATTCAGTTGTATTTTACCAAATGATTTTAATTATTCATATGAAGATGTATTAATTAAAAACGGAGTTTTACTAAAAGGTACTCTTAGTTCACCTACAATAGGTGGAGTAAGTGGATCAATTTCACATCACATATATAAAGATTATGGTGGAAAACGTGCAGTACAGTTAATATCAGATTTGGAAACATTAATAAATTGCTGGTTACAACATAATGGTTTTTCAGTTGGTTTTGAAGATTGTATACCTAAAAATGAACAGTTATGTATCAATGAAACAGAAAAATGTATGTTAGAAGCTTATTCTGCTATGGAATCTGAAAAAGATCCAGAGTCAATGGAAAATAAAATTACAGGTGCATTAAATTCTGCTATTTCATTAGGACAAAAATTAGCAAAAGAAGCACTTAATGAAGATAATAATTTGGTTACTATGATTAGTGCAGGTGCAAAAGGTAACTGGTTTAATATCAGTCAAACTACAGGTTTAGTAGGTCAACAAATTGTTAAAGGTACTTCACGTATTTGCAAAGATTTTGGTGGGAGAACATTACCACACTTTAGAAGAACATCAGGATATTTATATACTGCACCTGATGTTCTACCAAAACCTACTGTAAAAGTTGATAATATAGATGATTTTAAACTTAAAGAAGCTAAAAGAATATTTTATAGTAGAGGATTTATTACTTCTAGTTATTTTAGAGGAATCAAACCACATGAATATTTCTTTGCATCAGCTGGTGGACGTGAAGGATTAACAGATACGGCTGTTAAAAGTGTTACATGGGATACAATAATTATAATCATGGAAAATAGTAATATAAAATATACAACTATAGGAAGCTATATAGATTCATATTTAGATTCAAATGAAAATAAAGGACAGATTGAATATACCAAAGAAGCAAATATGGAATTATTAAATATCAAAAGAAATAATACATATATTCCAACATGTGATGAAACTGGAAATGTAAGCTGGGGAGAAGTTACTGCTATTACTAGACATGACCCAGGTAATGAATTATTCGAAATAAAAACATTAAGTGGTAGAAATGTAATAGTAACTGCATCAAAATCATTAATTCTTTGGAATGAAAATGAACAAAAATTTATTCCAACATTGATGAAAGATGTTAATATAGGTGATTTTGTTCCTGTTACTATGAACTTATGTAATCCACCTGTTATTAAAGATTTTATTAACATGGAAAATTACTTTGAAAAAACAGAATATATTTATGGAACAGACTTTAATATTGCAGTTAATTTAATGAAAAATGATATGATAGGAAAACATAAAATCCCACAAGGTTGGTGGAATGATAATAATTATAAAACATTTACATTGCCATACTCAAAAAAATCGTCATTACAACGGGCAATAATTAGATCAAAAACTGTTAGAAATGGATATATATATCCATATGATGGAAATAGAGAAGATATACTTTTACCTGATAAATTTGAATTAAATGAAGAAAACGGAATTTTCATTGGATTATTTTTAGCAGAAGGAAACTGTGATATAAAATCAAATTATATTCAAATTTCAAATAATAATAAAAATATTCAAAATTTCGTTAAATCCTGGTTTGAAAAACATAATATACATTATAAGTTTTATTCTAAAATAAATAAAATTGGTGGGCTGAGTGAATCTATAAGAGGTAATTCTATAATGTTTGCAAAATTTTTTACAAAATTGTTAGGCCATCGTGCAGAAAATAAAATTATTCCAAATGAAGCATTTTCTGCACCTGATTCCTTTATCAAAGGATTATTAAATGGTTATTTTTCAGGAGATGGTACAATCAGTTATAATTCTGTGGAAGTAGGTTCTGCTTCTGAAAACTTAATAGTTGGAATTAATATTTTATGTAATCGTCTTAATATTTTTGGTAAATTCTTTACTACTAAATTAAAATCAAATAATTTAAATACACAAAATATTAAAACAACATATAGATATGCTATAAGATCTTCTTGGGCTTCTATATTTGCAGAAAAAATTCAACTTATTGATGATACAAAACAAATAAAATTAAATAATATAAAACCTACTAAATCCCATAAAAATTATCAATCAAAAAATGATATTATTCTTGATTCAATCACGGAAATAAATCCAATATCTCCAGATAAATATCCTAAAATGTATGATCTTACTATACCTTCAACTCTTAATTTTGGTATTGCATCTGGTTTACAACTTAGGGATACCGCAAGTACAGGCTATATTCAGCGTAAAATTACAAAAGTTTTAGAAGATATCCAAATTAGTTATTCTGGTTCTGTTGTATCTGCAACAAATAAAATCATCCAATTTAGCTATGGAGGTGATAATTTAGATGCATCAAAATTAATCAAAACAAAAAATGGTATGAGTTTTGTTGATGCAAAACATATCGCAGAAACATTAAATAATAATTATGAAAACTTATAATATCCTTATATATATTAAGGATATATCTTATTTTTTTAAACATTTAACTATAGTCGGTGTTATTCGTCCACCATGAAATAAAATTTCTTTCACTAATGGATCTTTATATTTTTTATCTAAATTATCTTTAAAATCTACTAAAATTAGTTTTAGTATATAGTTATTCCACATATTTACTTTTATTCCATCCCTTATTAATTTCATCGCTCTCTCAAAATACTTTTCTTTTCTACTTTCATCGCAATTAATTAAACTTGTGACTGCATATAATAAGTTTCTAGGATTTTCTATATTTGTGAGATCAAATGCAAACATTAATAATTCAAGTTTAATTAGATCTTCTTCTTTCCATGATTTTATCAAATGCATTTCTTTTCTTAATATTCTTATAGTTTCAACTGATAATTTTGCATTTGTTAAAACACAGTCTAATGCTTCTTTATTTTTATAAAAAAATATTGTATACAATATATCATCTTGTGTGTGATCTATATAACAATGTTTTGCTACTTCTTTTAAAATATAATAATCACTTTTATTTAAAATGAATGTAGCTAGTATATAAACATAGTCCTTATTTTCTAACTCTTTTTCTTTCATTAATACTTCAAAATGCGGTATTTGATTTAATAAACCATAATAACAAATTAAGTCGACTACTGTCTCATTGTCTGTATTTTTTATAAAATTTTTTATTGAACTTAATTGTTCAGATTGCGTTAATATTGGATTCAAACTTTTTATATAATTTTCAGCATTCATCTTATTGACTTTTAATAATAAATTAAAAGTTCGTTATATTTTCATTTTATTTAGTTATCTTCCAAGTAATCTTATTAGTTACTGAAACTAGTTTTACATTAACAAACATAAATTCTTCTATCTTTATACTTTTATCAATATTCTCATTCTCAATAAAAAAGTATTTCATCAATTCTATAAAATATACTTGTATTCCTGGCTGTTTTATACCAATAACTATTCCTTTCAATGTTTTATTCATTTGTTTCATTGCATATCTCATATCATATAACAAGTTTTCTAAATTATTTACTTGTTTCTTTTTATCTGTAACATTATTTGTTATATCGCATATTTTTTCCAATTCATGTGTATTATATATATAGTCTCCTGTTATAATACGTTGTACAACTAAATCTATATATCTTCTTATTGGACTTGTAGCATGAGAATAATTTTCAATACCTAAACCAAAATGATAACTATCTTTAACACTATAAAAACTTGGTTGTTGTAATCTAAATAATAAACATAATTTAAATTCTTCTGGATATTCACTAGAAAAAGCCATATTTTTAATTCTATTATATTCTTCCATGTGTTTTGGTTCTGGATGAACACGTTTTGGTATTTGCAAATTCTTTTTGATACAATATCTCACTACATACATGTTTACCAATATCATGTAATATTCAATTACTGAATGCCAATCATTTGGTTTAGTAAGTTGAATATGAGATATTTGATTATATTCATATTCTGGATTTGTAGTTTCATTTGATAAGTTTTTTTCCTTTTTATTTATCATGTAAATTTCCTTTGCTAATTTTAAATCGTCGTCATTTTCTCCATGTGAGTTACAAAAATCGTAAGTCAATCTTCTTTTTGATTTTATTAAGCTTCTGTAATGTACTCCCTGTTCTTCCTTAATTTTTTTTGTGATAGGATCCCAATCAAATTCAAATGTTATTGCATAACGTTCTATTCCTTCATTCAAACTACAATATTTGTCTACTAATTCTTTTGGAGACATGTGAAATGTTCTTCTTTTTAAATAAATACTTGTTTGACGATCTAATAATCTTCTGTCTAACTTAGAATCATGTGGAACCCATCTTGAAAGATCAGCTATATGTATATATACTTTATTATTATTAGAATCTATACTTATAGCATCATCCAAATCAGTCGAACTTTCATTATCTACTGTAAATGTATTTAGTTCGGTTAAATTTATTACTCGTTTATCAACGTTATTTTTTATTTTTTGATCATAATCATAATCATCTAATCCATAAATTTTAGTTAATATTTCTTCTTCAGTATATAGAGATGTTTCTAATTCAAACTCTGCATTTTTTTGATTTAATGTAACTAATATCTCTTGCCCTATATTTAATTTTGGAATATTAATTTTTAATGGATCAAATGTTAAACGAAACACATGATCATTATTAATTAGACATACTCTATATGGATTTGTTCCACATACATATGCTATATGAAAGTTTTTATTACGTTTTGATACATATTTAACTGAAGCTCTATCTAATTTTCCTTCTTCTTTACTTGGTTTTATTTCAACGTTTACTAAATCACCTACTATTGCATCTGCTACTAAATGTTTTGGAATATAATACTCTTTATCATCTTTTAGATTTTTACAAATATTTGATCTTATCATATGACAAAACATTTATATTAAAATCTTTTTTTATTTCTTTTTTTAACTTTCTTTAATTAATTTTTAAAGAAAGAATATACTATTCGTAATTTAAATTATAAATTTACAATCATTTGTAATTTCTGAAGTTAATCCTAATGTTCCATTATTATTATATAGATACAAATTATTTTGAAGATTTTGAAGCATGATTGTACCATCTTCATTTTCATGTTTTTTAAAATATACTCTAGCTGAATACGAATTTAATGTTTCGCATGTACAATCTCCTTTTTTATCACATTTTTCTTTCTCTTTTTCTATCACATTTCCATTAATATCTGAATATAAGCAATTATCTTTCTTTTGAAGCAATACTATACCTTTTGAAATCTCTTTCATTGTATATTCTCCAAATGAATGTGATTTAGTTTTCAATTCTATTTTTGTTTCTTTTTTCTTGAAAGAATATATTTCAAATACGTCAATAAAATAATATACCAAAAATAGACATATTATACATAAATACCACGTTAGCATTTATAAATAATACTAGAAAATCAAAATTGATTTTTATTTAATTTATTCTTCCAAATCAAAAATGGAAATCTTAAAAGAATCTGATGATAAAACAATGGTATCACTGAAAGTATGGGATACTCATACTTTAGGTAACATGATAAGATCAAGAATTCTTAAATCACAAAATGTACTATTTGCTTCATATAAACAACCTGAATTTTTAAGTGAAAAAACCTATATTATTATTAATATTAGAACAAATAATACTACTACATGGAAAGATGAATTATTCAATACATGCGAAGAACTATGTAATGAACTTGAAACGTTAAGGTTGTCATTAAATTCACAAATATAATTATTTCTTAATAATATTAAGAAATTTAATTTTCTATCAAAACATTTTTAATATGCTGTAGTAATTCTGAATTATATAATATAACATCTTTCTCAGTACGAATTCGTTTCCAATCTAAAAATTCTTTCTTTAAAATAAATGTTGAAGGATCTTCATAATTTACAAATAATTTACCATTGTTAAACATATCTTGTATCTTTATACTTAAAGATGCAGATGTTATATCTACACTATTGAATCGTCTATCTTCTAAACCATCATATAAACGTACTAGTTCTTTGGTAATATTAGTTCTATTATTTTTATAGGAAATAACCATATAACTTCCTGATTGTGAAAATTGTAAACTAATGTGCTTTGGAACAATAAATTTTTTAGGTTCTAATGAAAAATTTTTATCTTTTATTTTCATTATTCTCTCTACTTCTTTTAACTCGTTATTTTTAAGTTCATAAGTAGATATAATTAAATCTGTAATCTTAGCCCCTTTTTCTTTACGTTCTTTAATATAGTTTGATAATCCTTCTGCGCAATAATAACAGAATTTATTATCTTTAGTTACTGGACCTATTTTTACTAGTGTTTTTAAATCATCTAATGACATTTCTTCAAATTCATCATACACGATATTTTCAGTTGTTGTTAATGAATCTGCTAATACATTTTTTATTATTTCTTGACGTTGTTTTTCAATTTCTTCATCATCTTCTTGTGGTTCTGGTAGCTGTGGAACTGGTTCATGTTGTTCTTGCAGTTGTGGAATTTGCGGTACTTCTGGTTGTGCGATATTTAAGTTTGCAATATTATTATTTATTCCTAAAAAATCACGTAGTGTTTCCATAGACATCAAAAATAAATCATCTTCTGTTAGTCCCATTTCAAACGCCATATTTACCATTTCTTCAAATGAAGGTTCATTCGGTGCCTGTGCTGGTTGTGCTAATTGTGGCTGTAATGGCTGTAATGGCTGTACTGGTTGTGCTAATTGTGGTAATTGTTGGTGTGCTGGAACTGGAGCATAACAATGATCCTTTCTATCGCCTCTTGTACGACCAACTACGTTAGGTGGTCTACAGTTTTCGATCTTAATTCTTGTTTTTATCCAATTATTAGAATCTAAATATACTATATCGAGTTGCTGATTTATTTGCGGATTTGGATTATTTGGCGGTAAAATTTGAACTTGTTGCACTCCTAACCCAAATTGTCTACATTGTTGAACTAATAATCTGTAAATTTCACCTGTTGCAGAAATCACTCTATTTGTTCTCGGATTTCTAGTATCATTTGCAAGCCATTGTCTACATTCTTCAATTGTAAATTCATATAATGGTGCCATATTTTATTTAAAGATTTAAAAAAGTTATAAAAAATCAATTTCAATTAAAATGGCTAAATACTTAAATAATTCAATCCTTAAGATTGTACTACTATTAACAAATGAATTTTACTCGCAAAACTATTTATTAAGTCTCACACGCCTTGTAGACGAGTGTCCAAAACATAACATTAAACTAATATTATCCAAAGGAATTGGTTCAAATCTTACTGAAAAAAGAAATAATGCTCTCCAAGGAAAAACAGAACGTGGCATACATCAACCTGTTCTTGGAATAGATTATGACTATATTCTTGTTACTAGTCCATCTATTCAATTCCATATCGAACAATTATTGGAATTAGTAAAAGCTGATAAAGATATTATTGGTTATGTTCCAAAATTAAATAACAATTTATTTGACTGCGTAATGAAAGGAGAAAATGAATTATTAAAAACAGATATTAGACTAATGAACAATTTAATAGAAGTGGATTATATTGGTTTGCATTTTTGTCTCATAAAGAAAAAAGTATTTTGCATGCTTAAATATCCTTGGTTTCAAATATCCAAATTCGAAACTGTTAAAGATAATATTGAAATTGTAGACTATTATTCGGAAGACATGAGTTTTTCTGTATTGCTCAGAAGTATTGGAATAAGTATTTGGGTAAATCCTAAATTTATCATAAATACTACTACACTAAACCTTTTTTAACTTACTCTGTATATACATTCAATATTCTAGCTGATGGATCCTTAACATCTCCACACCATTTTGGCAACCAATAGTGTGGTATAAGATTCACATGAGCCTTACTAAATTTTTTACAAAAAGAATCTAAATACCATTGCGATTCCTTTGATACTGGTTCAATATGTGTAATATTTTCTATATCAATATCTGGCAATTCTAGATCATTGACATGATCTGTTATAATTTGAAACCACGATCTTGTTTGTTGCGAAACACCATCACTAAATGCTTCTTTTTTTCTATATAATACTTCATCTGGTAATAAATTAGGAATTATAGACTGAAATGATTCTCTTAATAACCATTTTCCTATTTTATCATGAGATCTTTTGAATTGTGCTGGTATACTTAGAACCAACGATACTAATCTTATATCAAGAAATGGAACTCTAGCTTCTAATCCATGAGCTGAAATATTTCTATCTACACGTAATCCATCATATAAATGAATTTCCTTTAAAAGTCTCAAAGAATCTTCTTGCAAACTCTCATCTGTAGGAGCGTTTTTTGTATATAAATATCCACAAAATAACTCGTCGCTTCCATCTCCATTTAATATAACCTTAATATTAGTATTTTCCTTTATATACTTACCAAGTAAATATTGTCCAACACTTGCTCTTATTGTAGTAATATCATATGTCTCACATGTTTTCATAACATGTGGTAAAACAGATAACATATCATTTTCTGTAACTGTTACTGTTGTATGATTTGATCCGATCCATTCTGCCACTTTTTGCGCCCAATAACAATCTGGACTACCTTCTAACCCAATTGAAAATGTTTGTAATCTAATACCACGTTTTTTTAATAGTTCACAAGAAACTGCTGCAACTAAACTAGAATCTAAACCACCACTAAGTAAACAACCAATTTCTCTATCAGATTTTAATCTATCTGATACACATTCTACAAATGTATCAACTATTTGACTAAACATTTGATCTTCTGTATAAGACTTTATTTTTATTTTACCTAAATCATTATATAAACTTCTTTCTATTTTTAGTTCATCATGTTCTTTTGAAATTATTACCATTTCTCCGCCATTTAAACGAAACACTTCATCACACCAAGTTAACCCACTTAATAATGAAGAATATCCTACAACACCATTTTTAATTCCGACAAATAATGGTCTTACGGACAAAGGATCAGTACTAAGAAATAATTTTATATCATTCTTATCTTCATTAGACTGTCTTAATATAGACAGTGCATACTCACCAATCAGGTTCTTATTTAATTTAGTAAAATCATAGTCATATGTCTGATAGTTAGGAAAAATACTAGAAGTATCGTTCTCATGTGAACTATTATAAATTTCACCATTACACATTAGATAGTAAGTATATTTATTAGTAGTATATTTGAAAGGTTGATCATATTTTGGATCACATCCTTGAATGGCTAGTCTGTGAAAAACTAAATAGAATTCATTATTTAAAATTGTATTTGTTCTTTCAGGACCTCTTTCTCTAATAGTATCACTTGATTTTCTATAAAGGTCAAGATTTTCATTATTGTGAAAAAGTATACCAAATATTCCACACATTTTAGAATATTTTATTTAAGTTTAATTTATAATTTAAAATATTTACAATTATTTAAATATGGACTCTCTCAAAAAAGATTGTGATCAGTTTGAGCAAATTTATCTTAAAAATAAAAATGCAAAAATATGCGATTGGACACCACTTAGCGGAAAAGTATTAGGTCAAGGTACTAAAGGATATGTTATTAAAGTTTGTTGTAATAACTCATGTGACTACATGGTTAAAATTCAAAAAGCATCTAAAAATAACAACGAATTAATACGTAAAGAAATTAACGTTCATGATACTGCAATAAAATTAGATGTTGCTCCACTTTTATATGATGCTTTTAAATGTAACTCTGGTAATGTTGATACTTGGTATATTGTAATGGAACCATTTGATATTGATTTAGACAAGTATTCAAAAGAACTCAAATACAATTTCTCATTATCTAGAGAAGAAAAAGTAAATATATTCGAATCATTTAGAAAATCTTTTAAAGAAATGTATAAAACTTTACTTTTAAATAATATAGTTCATACTGATTTAACTGGAGAAAATATGATGTTTAAAAAAGTATTAATTAATGGCGAAGAAACAACTAAGTTAGCTATCATTGATTATGGTATCACAGAAAATAGAACTTTATCTAAACAAGAACTAAATTCTTTTTTACATGGGTTAGATATGACATTTGATTTATTGATTAAACAATCTACTTCTATATCAAACTCTGATGTAAAACCTATGAAAAGTCCACCACAAATAAAAAAACGTAAACCTGTCCATGCAAGAAACGAAGACTATGTACCATTTGTGTCACCTAGTTCAAATGTATTACGATTTGAAGAAATTCCAGAAACACCAACCACTCCCTTTAAAAAACTAAGTTTTGGTCAATTTGATAACGAAACTCCTATTAAAATGAAAGGATTAAATTTTGGAAAATTCGATGATGAATCTCCAATTAAAATGAAAGGATTAAATTTCGATTAATTTTTAATTTCTTTTTCTTTGAGAAAAGAAATGAGTGATACTATTTATCCAAGTCCTATTGATCATCCTGATTTTACTTCTTGGATCAATGATCAACCAAGATCATTAGATTCTCCTAACTGGAACATATGGAATAATCAAACAAACGCAAATAACGCAACAACTAACGCAAACTATTCATATGATGGTCAATATCCTTATAATAGAAATTATCGTTATTTTGGTTATTCTGGAGGAGATCGTTATAATGAACTTTTTTCAAAATCTAGTATACAATTTATGAGCAAAATGATTACTAATAAACTTAACGGAATTCATCCACAAGGTAAAAAAATTATAGTACCAGATGAAACTATTATATCAGTTGCAGATTCTGTTTTTACTACTGCTTTTGCAAATGCAGATCAAATGCAAAAAATGATTGTTAACTTTATTGTAAATAAAATTAAAGTTGAATATGATACTTTAAACTACAACAATAGTTTAAGTGTTTGGGTATTAAAATATGACGAAGATTCTGGTATGAAAAAATTTGACGGTATCAAATTAAATAATAAAAGACGTCAATATCATAATGTATGGAAATACTAAGTTAATCTATTAATTATTAATTCTATTTTTTTATAAAGATCTTCAATTGTACCATCATTTTTTATTCTAATATCTGGAACTATTTTATATAGTCCCCATTCAGACTCATGTATCTCCATTAATCGCATTTTATCTATGCTTGTTTTGTCTCCATTACATGCACTAACTGCTATATTATACCAAAAAGGTAATTCACGTTCTATATAAATTATAATTCCATTATGTTTCTTTATACATTCAGCTTCGATCTGAAATCTAACATCTGATATTACAATATTTCCTGATTTAGTAAGTCTTCTCTCTAAAGTAGAGATCCAAAATTCATCATTAAAGCATTTACGAACCAAATCTGTTCCCCATATTTGCATCATTAATCTTGGAGTTAAATTAGGAATATTAAGTCGATCAGACCACCATTGATCGACTTTATTTCTAAAGTCTCTGCTCTCTTTTGTATCTCCTTCTAGTAATTTTCTATCCCAATCAAAAACAATTGCTAATATATCTTTTAATGATTTTGCAAATGAATCTTTAACAAAAGATTTTTCATTACACAGGTAATTTCCTACAGTATCTTTTCCAGATCCTATTAAACCACATATACCTACTAACATTTTTTAAAGAAACTTAAAAATAATCTTAAGTTTCAATTTATTGACCTTCTACTTTTACTGGTTCTACTTCTCCTATTGTTTTAGCAAATTCGGCTACATCTTCTGGTTGTCTAAATAATTTACGTTCTTCTAATGAACCTGTTGTATTTGGAGAATATACAGAAAATGCTTTTCCGTTTAAATAACTTACTAATTTAGGTACTCCATGTATAGAAAATGGAGCTTCTTCATTTTGAACTTTTTTCATAATTTCTCCATTATTTCCTAAGTTTACTGCAAAGTAGTTAACATCTGGAGAGATCTCTGATGTTAATTCTTCTGCTTTCATGTAGTTTGGTTTAAAACGTTGACAATGACCACAATCATTTCTATAAAATAAAATTAAACATCTACTTTGATCAGCTCCATCTATAACTAAATTCATTGCATCATCAAAAGCGTCTTGAGTTATTTCTTTTACCATTTTTAATAATTACAATTAATATTTTTTTAAATTATAAATTTTACATAATATTGCAAAAATTTTTAAGACTAAATTCTTTATTTTCTATCTCGGTTTTTTTATCTTCAACTTTTTTTGATTCATTGCCACATGGGACTTCATTGCTACATGGGACTTCATTGCTACATGGGACTTCATTGCCACATGGGAATTCATTGCCACATGGGACTTCATTATCAGACTGTACTTGGTCATTAGAATGTACTTGGTCATTAGAATGTACTTGGTCATTAGACTGTACTTGGTCATTAGACTGTACTTCGTTGCTACATGGGACTTCATTAGTAGACTGTACTTGATTATTTGTTTGCATTTCATTGCTACATGGGACTATTGATTTATTTTTGTTGTTTAAACTAGCTGCCCATGTTGTTAGTTCATTGATATAGTTTGGATTAACATGTCTTTTTTGACATTCTGTTATACATTTTTCTTGCTTTTCTATGTCTATTTTGTTAATAGATTTTTTCTTATTTTTGTTATAATTTTTACCCATTTTATTTTAAAAAAGAAAAACTTTAAACACAGAATTATTTTTCTTTTTAAATTTAAATGAGATCTTATTCAAAAAAAAGTACAAAAAAAAGTACAAAACGTTCTAACAAGAAAGATACAAAACGTTCAACTAAACAATCTGGTAAATTAAAATTAGTCAAAATAGTCAAAAGTCCAAGACCTGAAAAAAAATTTATGGCTGTATTTAGCGATGGATCAAAAACACATTTTGGAGCAGCTGGAATGTCTGATTATACTAAACATAAAGATTCTAAACGTAAAGAACGTTATATGAATCGCCATAAAAAACGTGAAAATTGGAATAATCCTAAATCACCTGGAGCATTAAGTAGATGGGTCTTATGGAATAAACCATCATTGAAAGAATCTATTTCAAGTTATAAACGTAAATTTAACTTATAAACATTACTAATAATGTAACGTTTAAATATATTCAGATAATAATCCGTTTAGAAATAATGTATCCATGTCATTATCTATTTTTTCATATAACCAATATTGTTTCATTTCATAATTACTAAATGGTTTTTCGTCATTCATTACATCAATTATGTCCTGATTATGTGTATTACTTATGAAATGATCTAAACACTTTGTTACGTTATTTTTAATTTGGTCTTTTTGTATATAAGTACGAAGTGCAGATTTTATAATATATAAAAAATCTTGTACTTTATATTCATTTTTCTTATTATTACTATATACTATAAGTGATTGACAATTCTTGGATACCGACAATATATCGTCAAACCATCTTTTGATAAGAATTCCAAGATTGTAAATATTAGAAAAATAAATATATATTAGTTTCTCGTTATCGTTAAGTTCAAATACAAAAAATTCTATTTCTTCTGAATAATCTGGAATATTTGATTTATTTGTAATAAGTAACTGAGATTGTGATAAATTTTTAAAAGTTCTCTTTCCAAAATCTACTATACGTTTTTGTTCTTTATTTTTGAGTCCTTGTTCTATAAATACTTTAGAACGTACAATTGGCTTATAATCTTCGTTATCTACTTCACTGTTTGTATATGTTTCAAATGATTCTATAATAGATTGTGGTATTACATTTATACTTTTTGATACTAAATTACACATTTGATAGTCATTAACAAGAAGATTCTTGTCTTTATCAAAAAATTGCGTTTTATATCTACTAGTATCTGTAATTTTTGTATTATTTTTAACAATAGGTAAATTTGCTAATAACATTGAAAAATTACTATCATTAATAAGATATGGATTATTTAAATAATTTGACGTTGCTAATAATATTTCTTCAGCAAGTTCTTTATTGCTAATACCAGTATTTTTATTTTGAGACTGATTTGTATTTATAGAAATATTCATTGTATTATTATTCATAGTATTATTTATAATAGTATCATTTTTTGCACTTGCTAATTTAGTTTCTAGATCTTTTATTTTCTGTTCTAGTTCAAAACATTTGGTTTCAAAAGGTTTTATTAATTCAATGTACTTTTTACATGACTGTAAATGCCTTTGCATGTTATACTTAGTTGACATATTTTTACTACACCACTTACATGTAAAGTTATAATCTATTTCTTTTACATCACAATCTTTCTTATGACTTTCATATCTTTTTTGATACTTAAAACTTTTATCACAATTAGAACAAACAAAATTATTCATTTATTCTATATAACATTTTTTTCTTAAATTAAAAATAAATTCATAATCAATTTATTTTTTATAATCAAAATAAAACCTAAAAAGATTTAAATCATTGCTCATCATTTATCATCAAAAAATAAATTAAGGCTTCTTATAGCCTAAAAATTCAAATTGATTATCATTTTTTTTCAAATTTTGCTCAATTTCTAAAGAATTTTGCTCATGTGTATATTTTATAGATATAACTTTATACTGTAAGAAAATTTATTTTCTCATGAATTTTAAATTTTACACAACTTTTTAAAATGTGTGTTGAATTTAATTTTTATGGAACAAACCCAATCCAGATCAAAAATTATATAAAAATTACGAATATTTTATAGTAACGATTGATATTAGAAAAACTTTAATATTTATAAAGTTTTTTTACGTTATAACGTAAAATTTTAATATGTATATAACGTTAATTTTTCGTTGATAAAAATAACTCCATCTTGTTTATTTTTATACAATATATCTCTTAGAATTCTTCCATCTTCTCCCCAATTCATATTTACGTTATAACAAATTTCAGGATATACGCTATTTAATATAGTAGCTTGTCCATGTTGAACGTCAAATCCACCAACATTTAGATTACAGTTACCGTTATCACCATTTTCTAAACTCAAATCTCTTTTACCTTCAGGGAAAGTCTTATCGTATATAAAATCAGAATGCACAATGTTTAATTCATTTATTTGCTTCCAGTCCATTATAGAATGCCTATAGTAATCATGAACTATCGCCTTTGGCTCCCACTTGTCTATTACATCTCTTAATAGACTAAAACGTTGTAAATGAAATAAATCATCAGCATCCATAAAACATACATACTTCCCACTTGCTATAGACCATCCCCTATTTCTGTTATATGCAGCATTACCTTTATTAGGATCGTTTAATATCTTAACTCTATCCATTCTTGATATAAAATTAGACATGATTGATTTATCACTTACTTCACTACATGCAATAATAATTTCTTGAACCAAACTATCACATTCATCTGAACTTAAAATATTATTAATAATTCTATCCAACAAACCGAAGTGTGGTGGATAAACTGGAATTACAACCGAAAACATTACTTATTAGAAAAAATAAGTAATTTAAACCTGAATTAATATTCATCATCTGAGTCTACTAATGTTCCAAATAATTTTTCTCTATTTTTATTTGTTGAACCAGAAGTATTTAATACCTCATCTCTATAATTTTTAATCCTAGATCCAGAAACTTTCTTAAGCGCTGCTTTACCATAATCAGTTTTTCTTATACTTTTCATTGCACTTCTTGCTACTGGAGAAAATACATTACTATTGTTTATTTCTTCAATTGTTGTATTCAACATTTTCTCAGTTTCTAATAATTCATTTCTTTCTTTCTCATCTTTGGCGTTATTTATTTTCTCTTTTATAACGTGCTGATTTTGTAATAACGACTGATAATCTTCTGCTCCGTCCATTGCTTTCATGCAAATACCTACCATATATTCTGGAAAACTAGATAACTCGTCTAGTGGTAAGTAAAATCCACCAGTTTGATTTGCTATATATTCATAGAATGGTTTAGATCTAGGATTCATCTCAGATAGTCCATGACAAGAGAAAATCGCAATTCCATTTTCCTTGCATTTCTTTGTTTCTTCTTTCCATGAAATTTTTAATTTTTCACCTAGATCAGGTAATTTCTTTGGAAAATCATATCCCACTTCATGTGGTGATTCATCTCCTATTAGGACTAATACTTTTACTTTAGACTTCCATCTCATTTTCTGCGCTAAATTTAATACAAACTCATAACACTCAGGAGAATCACCGCCAGAAGTATTAGGCGCTTGTTTTATAAATTGTTTTAAAGTTTCAACTTGTCTACTTGGTTCAATTTTATAACACATCTTAGGATAATCACAATAATCTCCATGTACAATTGCACCTATTCTTATACCTTTAATTTCGTTAAATAATCTATCTACTGTATTAACTAGATTTTTTCTAACAGAGTCTATAATACTATTCATAGAACCTGTTGTATCAAAACTAAAAATAATGTCACATAAACAATCATCTTCATTTAATTTCTCATCTTGAACTTGATGATCAAGAACAAGTGGAGATGTCTCATTTCTTTTACGTAGTGGAGTATCACTAACTGATCCTGCTGCACAATCCATTTTATTCTTGTTTATAAAAAGTACCAGAAAATTCATTTTGTACTAATTGAGCTAAGTCTTCTCTTTGTTTATCTAATGAAGATATAATAGCATCACGTGTAACTTCTGGTAAATAATTTAAAGATGTAACTATATTTGAGTCTGTTCTGAAATTGCAAATATTTGTATTAATGCCGAATTTTGCTATCATATCTGTAAATTCCATAGTACCTATTGCACTTACAGCATTAATATTTGTACAAAAATCAATAACTGTTTTTAAACGTGTTATTTGTTCTTCTACTGGTTTACCACTATTTGCACTTGTCTCTAAATCATCCAACAACTTCATTAATGTTGTTTTTGTTGTTTCGTCATATCTACTAATTGTTTCTCTTGATTTCAAATCGTTTATAAAAAATTGTCTAACTCTTGGTTCGTTACTCAAGAAATTTAAGCCATCGTTTAATAAACTTTCGTCATAAAGTTTTAAACTCTTCAATCTATTATATTCTTGAATTAATCCTGATATATCAGTATATTCAATAGGTGGTGGATTATTTGCATGATGACTTAAATGCAATACATTAAATACAACAAATGTTAAGTCTTTAAAACTATTACATACTTCATTATTACCACATATTGTTTGTTTTATTTGATTTGCAATAATTGAATAGGGCTCTTCTGCAATTGTAGTACCACCAATTCCAAAACACTCATTTGTATATGGATTACACTGCATTGGTAAACACATATCTGTAAAACTAGGAACTCCTTTAGCACCTACAATTGTCTTTAAGAACCAACTAATAAATAAACGTAAGTTATACAATGAATCATTTATGAATAATCCTTCTTTCACTCTATCTGCACAAATCATTTTTGATACTAATATTGAAGCTGAATCACCTAATTTACTTGAGATAGTATTTTTTAATAATTCAAACTGACTTGGAATCTTTTTTCCTTTTTTATCTATAGTTACAGACATAATTTTATCTATAGATTTAGAAAGTTTATTGAAGTCTTCAGTCTTTGCTGAAAAAGAAGAATTACTCAAAACATTGATGATTCTTAGTATTATAGAAAATTCTTTTGTAGTTTTCAACGTAGCTAAATCACTAGGAGTATTAATGGATAATTTTGTTTTAGGATTTCTATTTGCGTATAGTGTATCAATTACACCTATACCTTTATTTATTGTGTCAATATCAACGTCTTTTATTATTTTTGACCATAATAATTCATCTAATTTAGGAGCTTTGTTTACTTCGTCTAAGGTTTTTCCATTAGTAATACTATTAACTTCTTCATCTATACGTTCTTTATAAAATAATTTACTTTGATCTTTTGTTTTTATTGCAATAAAAGCATTAAGAATATCTTGATTTGAGCAATCGAATTTATTTTCTACACCAGCAAAGTCACATACTATTAAGTAGGTTGATTTTCCTTCTTTGTTTGTACACTTTATAAATATTATAACATGACTTCTACTAGATTCTGGATTATTTGTAGTTGCTTGAACAGAACGTCTTTTATCCATTAATGAAACAATATAATCTCCTAAAGGTGTACTTGATCCTACATCATATTTTTTTAATGATTCAATTTTTGCCTTTGCTGATTTTCCACTTTCCGTAGATTTTTCAGACTCTTTTTCTAATGGTTCAAAATCGATAATCCATTCTCCATTTTTATATAAAAAGTGTTGTGGATTATATATATCAGATGCATCGTCTTTTGGTGGAAGTATTTTTACATCTTTAACTGGATCATTTGATTTAATATCACCTTCTAATTCTATCATTGATACATCAACGTCTGTAAATACATCAGCAGCCTGTCTTATTAAGTGAACTAAAACTCCTGGTTCGTTATGAATCATTCCATTTTTAAATGTTTTTAAGTTAACCAAAGTACTTGTTTTTCCAGATCCACTTGCACCATATCCTATCAAAACAATCGGTTTTAAATTTCTCAAACGATCTAATAGTTCTTGAACTTTTGAATCATTTGCAATCATCTCGTTAGTTTCATGTGGTCTAAATACTTTTGTAAAAGGACCAAATACAAAATGATCTGTATATACTGGTTGAACGTCTAATTCTTGCATGTTATTTCCTTTATCATAAAATGGTCCTTGATAGTTACTATAGTCAATTTGAAGGATTTGACTATTTTCATCCAATGCAACTTTAAAACGTTTATTAATACTTATCTGTTGATCTGAACGCATTTTGACAAATGTAAAAATAGAATTCTTTTCATTATGCAATTGAATTAACTCTTTTCTATTCATTTGATAAATCATATTTTCTAGTTCAACACGTGCTTTATTTTTATTTATGGTTTCTTTTATGATAAATGCTGAAAACGCAAATATATCAGCATATTCTGTAAATTCAGATTGACGTTTTTTAACTAAAATATTCATTGCATCGACTAAAGCTTCTAACATAGTTTCGACTTTAATTGTTGGTATTTCAGTTGTTGAATCATTACAAACAGCCCATAAAAATTTTGTATAATATGTATCTCCTAATATTTTACGTAAAACATTATTATGAGTTTTTGGAATTCTTCCACTTCTATATTCTTTTAATTCACTTACTTTTGATTCAATTAATGGTATTTGTATATAATATAAGTCATGTAACATTTCTCTTATTTGCTGTCTATTATTTTCAGCAATTACAATATTGAAATCCTCATCAGATAATCCAGACAATCTAATACTTAATGGATTTCTTGTTAACAGTCTTGTTGCTGCCATTGTAGATTTTAATGCAGATAATAATTTTTCCACATTAGTTTTAGGCTGAACACCATTTTCATCATGTTTAACAAGTTTAAAAATAATAGGTAAAATATCTAAATCTATTCCTGTGCTTTTCAAAAATAGTTGTGAATTATCATTACGTATTTGATTTATTTGATTTATTAAATCTTCAGTTATATCTTCTATCTTTGAAGTTCTGTATTCTAATAAAATATTTGGTTCAGTACTTGTTTTTATATTAGCACGTTGTTGGTCTGCAACTATTTTAACTTCCTTTGCAATTTCTGTTATTTCATTCACTTTTTCAATATCTGATTGACTAATGGTAGTTGATCCTTCTGAAATATCTTTAGGAAGGGTTTGAATTGCAGTAGCTGCACTTTTAATATTATCTAATTCTTTACTGACTATATCTAATCTTTTTGCGATACTTTCTTTTTCTTCTTTAGTCGCAACAAGTTGAGATACAATGTTTTCTTTATCTTTTTCCAATTCTTGCATTCTATTAGTAATTTGTTCAATATTAACACCTTTATACATATTTTCAAGTTGTTGTTTGTCTTTTGAAATTGTCATATAATCATCTTTTAGTATACCAAATTCTTGCGATAATTTTTCCTTTTCCTTTTCTAATATTTCCAAATCTTTCTTTATACTAACTGGATCTCCTTCTTTTTTAAGATTATTCAATTCATTAGTAACTTCTTGTAAATTATTCTTTGTACTTGTTAGTTCTTCTAATAATGTTTGTTTTTCACTAGCTAATTTATTAATTTGTTCTTCAGCTTTAACTGCGTCAGTAGATTTACGTAAAGACTGTTCAAGAATGTCTTTTTCTTTATTAATTTCTACTAGTTCTTCTTGAATTTTATTATTTTGATCATTTAATTTATTAATAGTATCTATACTTATTACATGATCTTTTTGTAACTTTTCAAGGGTTTCTATATTTTTATTATATTCTTCTTGTAAGTTCTCGTATTTTTTCTCACTTTGCAATTTAGCATCTTCAGCTATCGATAATTTTAAACCCAAATCTTTTTTTGTATTGTCAATTTGTTCTTCTAATTGTTTTATTTGTTTAGTTTCTTCAATATTATTTTTCTTCAATGACTCTAACTCTGCGTTTAATAAATTAACTTGTGCAATTAATGAATCTTTATCTTGTTGTAATTGAGATATTTTATTTTCATAAATTTGTTTTGTTTTATTCATGTCTTCTTGTAATATTTTATTAGCTTGTTCTTTCTCTTCAACAATAGACTTCATTACTTTGATTTCGTCATTTGTACTTAGTAATAATTGTTTTGAACGTTGATCATTTATTTCATCTTTTAGTTTTTGTATAAGATCATTGTTTTCTTTCATTAATTCGTCATGACTTTTTATTTTATTAGATTGATCTTTTATTATAACTTCGTTATCATCTACTAATTTTTGTAATACATCAATTCTTTTTTGTTTTTCTGCTATAGTAAGATCTTTTTCATTTGACTTTTTAATATAGTCTTCTATTTGCAATTCTAATTTTTCTATTAATGACTTGTTAGATTCTGTATCCTTCAAATATGCTGCTTCCTTACTTTCGAATTCTTTGAGTTTTTCTTCAGCCATATTTTTTAAACGTTCTATTTCAGCCTGTTTTTCTTGTAATAAGGTTTCGTCGGATTTTCCTGATACTAAGTCTGATTGGAGTACTTTAATCTTTTCATTTGCATCATTCAATTTCTCAATAGTATCTTGTTCAAGTTTTTTATATTGATCATTAGATTCTTTCATTTTTTTGTCTAATTCTAAAATTTCTTGTTCTTTTGCATGTACTAAATTTTCTAAATCTTTTTTAACATTTTCTTTCTCATTATTTAGCCTGTCAATATCAGTTGTATATTTGTTAATTAAATTATCGTTATCTTTTATTTGATTTTCTAAACGTTCCTTTTCTAGTTTATATGATTCTGTATTTTCTGTAATTTTATCTTCTAACTTTTTAATTTCGTCGCTATTTTTTTGAGTTTTCTTATTGTTGTCTTCTAATAATTTGATTTGTTCTATGTATGATTTTAATTTTTGTGCTGTAGCATTTTCTAATTCTGAAAGTTTTTGACTATGTTCTAAATTTTGTTTTTCTGTTTGGACTATTAAGTTTTCTTTTTCGTTTATTAAATTCTGAATTTTTTCTTTCATGTTAGCATTATCATTTTTCAAAGATTCTATTTCTTGTATTAATATTTCATTTGCTTTATTTTCAATAGCGTTAGATTTAGGTACAGCTAATTTATTTTGTAATTCTTTTATTTCATTTTCTTTTTCTTTGATTTTATCTTCTAATGTTGATACTTTATTATTAAGTATTTCATGTTGTGAAAATTTTTCTAAGGATGGAATAGTTGACTTAATATCTGCAATATCGTTTGTTACTTTTTTAAGATTATCAATTAATTTAAGATCATAACTTTTTTGTAAACCCATTAATTGTTCTATTAACTCTTGTGACTTCTTAATTTGTTCATTAATTTTTTTATTATTATCTTCGTTACTGGTCAGTGATTTCATAGCAGTATCTTTAACGTTCTGTGATAAAATATCAATTGATTTTTTGATACCTTCAATAGGAGTAAGCTTATCTAATAATTTACCAATAGTATCTTGTACTTTTAAGATATCTTCACTTATTTTATCAGACTTATCGATATAAGAATTAATTTCGTTAATTGGTGCATGTGGTAGTTCAACTATACTTTCTAAAACTTTTTGTTTTGCTTCTAATAAATCATTAGCGTCTTCGTGCACTTGTGAAATTGACTGATTATACTGAGATGCAATATTTTTATGAGTAATAACTTTTTGAATTACAGTAGCAATGCTGTCATGTTTGTTTAATTTAACATTAAACTTGTTTGCAAGACGAATGATATCATCTTTATAAATTCTTTCGTTAAGCTCAGGTACGTTTATTTCTAATAATTCAGGATGAGCAATGTTACATAATTCTTTTTTAGTCATTTTTCTTGCTTTAGAAATGGGAATATTGTGAAACATAGATACTTTTTTAAGCAATGCTTCTCTATTAAATTCACTGTTGTAAGGTTTTGAACTAATACAACGTAACATTTTAATATAATAGAAAAAAACAATTTTAAATTATAAATTTTACTTAAAGAAACATTAAATATTTTAAAATGTCTATAAACAATAACTTTGTTTTGCTTACTGGACATTTTAATTGTAAAGATATAAAACGTACAAGAGAAATAAAACAATGTATTTTAGCAAATTCTTTAATTTTCAAACATATAGTTGTTCTATTTGAAAACTGGGATCTAGTTAAAAATGATCCTGAATATAAATATATTGTTAATACTCCAAATATTAGTCTTGTAAAAGTAAATGAACGTCAGAATTATAAAACTTACTTTGATTGGGCTTATAAAAATGCAAAAAACAAAAATGTTGTAATTGCAAATAGCGATATTCTTTTTGACTATACTTTGAATAGAATAAATGAATTTGATATGACAAATACATTAATTGCACTTACTAGATGGCAACAGTTGGACAAAGATAATTGGTCAATCTATACATTACCAATTCAAGGAAACTTAGAACTTAATTGGAGTTATGATACTTATATTTTTAATCCAAGTTTATGCAGCATTGATACGAATGATATTAATATATCTATTGGAGTAGCTGGTTGTGATACATATCTTGTTAAAAAATTAAGTTGTCAAGGAGTTATCATCAAAAATCCTATTTATGATATAAGAACATATCATGTTGACTATAGAGATCTTGAAAACGTTGATAAACAATCAAATATAAACGGAGATACATATTGGAATAGACAAGACTATCCTTTTCCTAGCAAATTTATACCAAGCAACGTAAATGGATTTGACGGAAGTTATGGTTTAAAAATGACTGGTATTGATAATGTAAATTATTACTGGAATAATATGAAACCTTTACTACAACGTAAAATTACTGCAATAACTACTTGTTTATGGGGGACTAACAAAAAATATTATAATCATATCGAGAGAATTGTGTCTCAATGTTTGGATTATTATCCTGACATGACATTTATTTTGGTTGTACAACATGATAATGTTGACATGCAAAAATTAGAGAGTTTAAAAAATTGGCCTAATGTCAAAATCATATCAAAGAAAGAAAATTATGGTAAAGTATTAAATATGACATGGCGTTTTGAAATATTAGATAATCCGCATGTAGATACAATTTTATCAAGAGATTTAGATTCTATTATTTTGAAAAGAGAAGTACTGGCAGTAAGAGAATGGTTAAAATCTGGTAAACGCTTACATGTAATGAGAGATCATCCTCATCATGATTCTAAAGTAATGGGTGGAATGGTAGGAATTAAGCGTTTACCTTATTTAAAAAAACCAATGAAAGAAGTTATAATGAAATATAAAGATAGATGTGACGAATTTGAAATAGATCAAATTATATTAAGGGCTGAAATTTATCCACTTTGTTCTTCGTTTAATGATATTATTATTCATGCATCATATAATGCATATGAAAGTATAGCTAAGCCTTTCCCAATTCAATATGATGAGTCGAAGCATTTTGTTGGTTCATATGTTGATGAAAATGGTAACCCTGAAAAACAATATACTGACATGATTAGTTTAGATCATGTATGGATAAAAGGAAAACCACATTCTGATATTGAATTAGTAATGATTGACAGCAACACAAATATAAATCATAGTTTTGATTTATTTCATAAATTTATTCAAACACATGAAATTAAAAATAGATCTTATTGTATCGTTTACAAATTAAACGATGACATGATTACAAAAATTATAAATTTAGCTAAACAGCAAGATACTAAAAAAGTCTTAGTAGGACAAAATAACTTATGGATAGTAATTAATCCATATGAAACTCCATTATTATTACAGTGTGGATTGAAGCAGTTTATTGAAAAAACTGGAAATATATTAATGTATCAGTTCTAAACTACAAATTGATATGATAAAGGAATATCAACAAATTCTTTTTGACCAAAACTATTTATTTTTGCCCATCTAATAGGTGGCCTAATAATACGTCCTTTAATTGTTTTTGGAACTATTTTATTTTGTATATCAGTTTGTTTTACAACTTCAACTAAAGTTATTTTCCATGAGTCTGAAGCAACATTTGACATATCTTCTAAATAGGAATAAGGAACGTAGAAATATCCTTTATCACCCCATCTTGGACCCCATGAGTTTCTCATTATCCATACTTTTTTATCATCGTCATAACCACAGCATAATACTGCATGACCACCTAAATATTGTTCTT
>JACCDO011341305.1_pt1 | contig 36262 bp, 29 predicted proteins | sample 7446101 | NCBI WGS metagenome assembly JACCDO01 (sample SAMN15323440, study PRJNA562643) | freshwater metagenome | isolation source: river surface water | place: USA:Blue River Watershed | collected 2017-08-16 | reverse complement strand
TGCTTACTCAACTCCTCGAGGGAGATCTTGCGATTAGGCTGCTTTGTGTCCTGTTGTCCACCGAAGCCCATTTTTGATTAATATGAATAGTTTGAAGTGCTACAAGTTCTGACCACCAACGTTTGTTCTTGTCATTCTCTGACACAGGGCGGGTCCGGTTCCGGCAGGGCTCGGGGGATATGCAAAGTGAGAAGAGTAAAGAAAGAAAGAGATGGACAGAAGAGTAGCTGCTGTTTGCTGCATATTGCTTCTTACTTGTCTCTACCGCGACGACTTAGTCACTGAGTGTAGGGCCGGCTGGGCGATTTCCAGAAATTTACTCTACCTTTGAGACAGGAAAGAAAAGCAACGAAAGAAGCTAGTAATTGTATATGTCAGTCATTAAGAGGTTGAGTTAATTGTCAGTGCCTTGGCAAACGTAATTGGTGGCATGTCATCGTCGGCGTCGCATAAGAAGGATCTACAGATAGAAGACATTCATATACGAGGGTTCACCCTTTTGTTTTCTGATTCAAATATTGAGTCCAAATGGAACCATGAGAGCTTGCCACGCCAGGCTGCGATGACCACAAGATACATGTTTGCCTCTGCTTTGTTTCAAGGATTGTTCTATATCTCTGATATTGTAGAGGTTAACAATCAGTGGCATTTTCCATTGGGTCTGGTGAGACTGCTTCTTGGTATACTTCCTTTAATAATTTGTTTCTTCGTCAAGACGGGACTATTAATACCAGGCCAGTTGTTGATTATGGTTATGAATTTGTTGTATGGTTTACCAACTCTTGCTATATTCTATTTAGGGCGAAGTGAGGCGTCACATTGGGACTCCCTTTATCTGGTTTATGGATTATGCTTTTATATGCTTCCCAAGATCAGTCCCTTGAACTTTTTGTACAGTTTTACTGGTGCATCGATATTATCAGTATTCTTTATCGCCATTTCTTGGTTTCGATTGGGCCTTGGTCCATGGATGTTGTCCAACACCTTTTTGTTGTCACTGTTCTCTTTATTCTGCTATATTGCCTATTCCTCCGAGAGAATCGCGCGAGAAAGATGGTTGCTTAGACAGCGTTTGCAGAGAGAAAAGATTAACTTGCGGATAGTTGCATCAACCATTCAAGACGATCTAAGGAAGGCAGCCAAGGAAGAGCAGCTATTTCCAATGAATAATAACAATAATAGTTTGAAGATCTTCTCATCTGTCGGAGCATCGGCTCACGTGCACACAGTCAGTAGTAAGGACAGCAGCGACAGTAGCGGTATTAACACTGATCGAGGGAAAAAAATCACTCTATTTTTGAAAGGTATAGCTGCGTGGGGGCTGTGCTACGGCATGGGTTACACCTTCGACTTGACGTCGCAAGTGTCTGTGGCTAGCTCCTTGTCTCCCACGTCCGAGCTCAACTCCTCCGCGGCTTTTGCACTACTCATGCACTCAATGGGTTTCAGTGTTTTCTTGTTATATTTCACTGGTCAAATTCGTTGGTTGGCGCTGAATGGAGTCGTCGGACTCGCCATCTTGTGGCTGTTCAAGTACTCGAATATGGACAACAAGTGGGTCGTGTTCTCCACACACAGCGTGGGCTACATCCTGTTGGCGGTTGTCATCGTGGTCATGATCCTCGTCTTCGGCGGCGTAGTTCTGGTGTGGTCCCATCTCATTGAGTTTTTGAAGGACGTGCTCATCCGCTATCCGCAGGTGAAGAGTGAGTTGTCCGAGAACAAGCTGTTGGAGCAAGTGTTGATTCGTTATATTTCTGATATACCAAAGGTAACATGGGACTCCTCCAGCGGACCCTGCGTGTTGGAGGTGTACAAGGATGAAGGAGGCTCGAATCACGACATGGAAATGAATAAAAACTCGATCATAGCAAGTAGTAGGACGCACAAGCACAAAGGAGCCGCAAAGGCGAAGCCAGTCGAGCTCGGGATGTACCACAATTGCAAAATATTAGAAAACAAAGTTGCTCAAAACACATGTTACTTCTGCCACAATAAGAATGCGGAGGTGTTGCTGCCGGCGTGCAGCGGCTGGGTGCATGGCGACGATGAGAGGCACAAGAAAGGGGTGGCGATGTGCACACCTTACACCGAGATGGTGACTGTACGCGACCGAGTGTTATGCGATAATAGCGTGTTGAAGCAGCAGAATCAGCAGCTAACGAATGAGCTGTATGTGGTCCAAGCAGCGAGCATCACCGCGTCTTCGACCAGCTCGCAGCTGCAGAGTAAAGTCGCCAGTCTAGAGTCAGAGATGGTGAGATTGCGGCATGAATATGAGTCCAAAGTGACACAAGAACGCAAGCGACGTGAGGATGATATTCAAAGCTTGATTATTCAGCACAACAGCCAGCTGGCGGAGCTGAAGAAGCTGTACAAAGGCATCAAGAATGCAGGAGTCAAACGCCCCGAAGTGACAAGCAAAGAGAATAATCTAACAAACCAAAACCCCAACGGACACATAAAGCCAACAAAGCAAGTTCCTTCAGTGAAACCAACGACGAGTAAGCCATCCGGAGATAGCAAGCTAGCTCGCAGCAAGACAACAACACAGCTGAAAGAAACGGACGCGACGACCATTACTCCCTCCACCAGTGACGAGTCATTGCGGTTCTCTAGCGATGAGTCGCTGGGATTTGCCAGTGACGAGTTGCTCAAGTCACCCGATGAGAAAGCAAGAAATGCAACGAATGACGCCGTGTTGAATGTGGAAGAGCAGCCGCGCGAACTCGGTTGTTTCGACATTGAACGGAAGACAGACAACTTCACCAACTTAGCCTTCTGCAGCATCGACCAGTACGACGAAACGGCCATGAGAATGGAGAAATTAATCGAAGAAATCCTGAATTCCGAGATTGTTTACCCGGTGGAAACAGACAAGAAAGAGCGCATGAAGTACACCAACTTCTCGTTCTAGCACTATACATAAGACAATATAATCTGTACGATGTAAAATATGTTCAAAATCTTTTCTCTGCTGCTGTGACCCTCGCCGCGGTGTTGCTGTCGGTACAGTGACAAAACGGATAGCAAAAAACATGAGCGACGGCGCCACTTGGCCTCCATAATCAGGTGCTTCTTGACCCGTTCCTTGTCCTCCTTGACGTTCAGTCCCTTAATCATTGCCAGCGACTCAAACTGGCCGATGAAGCCGTTCTCGATCGTCCCGCGGCCGAATATGTCGATTAATTCAAGGTGATTTTCAATCACTGCCGTCTCAATGCGTGGAAGTAACACCAACGCTATGTCCGCTAGCCCATGCTCCATAGCCAGGATAAAGGAGTCGTTGTCGACTGCGCAACCTTGACTTAGAAGGTACTTCACTATATTGACATGCCCCTTATCGATGGCATAATATACTGGCTTTCTGTCGTCGCAGTCCATGGCATCTTTATTTATTCCTCGCTCTACAAGCGATCGCACAACCGATTCGCGGCCTAAAGTACATGATAGATGCAGGCAGTTCTTCCCATTCTTTGTTGCATGGTTAAAGTTGGATCCGTGCGACATTAACAGCTCTGCGAGCTCGGTTTCAGACTTGCGTATCGCTATCATCAATGGAGTTTCACCATTGACGTCGCATATATCAAGCTTTATACCACCACATTCTAATAAATATGATGCAATAATTCTATTCTTCTTCTCGCAACATAGCAATAACGGTGTGGCATTATTGTTGTTAATTGCATTGATATCCACATTTAAACTTATCAGTCTTCTTACTAATTTCTTAAGATTATTCAAACACGCCATATGAAGTGGTGTATTTCCATAGTTATTCCTTCGGGTATAATCACAGTTACTGTCAATGAGCATGAGCGCAATGTCTTCTTGGTTGAAATGAATCGCATGACATAGAATATTATTCCCATGATAATTATCCACGTCGTCTAGATTGACATGGTTTTCCAACAACAATCTAACTATGGGCATGTGACCTAAAAGAGTGGTTCAGTCAAAGGTAAGATATCAAATAGTAAGTGAGTTACCGTATTGCACTCCCAACATCAATGGTGAAGATCTTGAACAAACATTTTTTTGATTTAAATCAATTCCACGCGGATCTTGCAGTAGAAGCGACACGATTTCAGTGAGACCTTCGGAGCAGGCGTAGAAAAGGCTTTGCTGACTAGACTCACAAGCCCTCTCGTCGGGCATTGTTCTCTTACTAGACTCACAAGCCCTCTCGTCGGGAATTGTTCTCTTCGTATCTTGACTGACTCGTTTCTCCGGAGAATTCTCAGTAGGAACCGGTCACTTCTCAATTTGCCATTGCAGTGCCATCACAATCAAACTAATTCTAACTTCTGTAAACTGAGGCAACTTTGCTGCGGAAATCACGCTTACTTTCTATACAAATTGGTTTCTCTGTGAAAGATATTTTTCGAGAATAACGGCTCGAAAAGGCCCAGTACCAGACTGTTAAAAAACTTGTCATTGCCGTAATATTCCCAGCTAAATGAGCCAGCCAGAAGGTGGGCGGCGGACAACAGAACGCGAGTTGTCGGTAAATGCAATTCCGAACATTCAGATATTTAATTCTGGTGATGTTGAGGTCACAGTCGGCGAGGTAATCAGCGGCAGGATAACCAAGATAAATGGGTTAAATTTAGACAGCTTGAAGCTTTCAGATAGAGATTACTTCGAGTTATTTAAATCTGTTGATGTGCAGCATATTACTATCAGTAACGACGGTAGCAAGGAAAAGTCCCGTGGAATATACAATGACAGTTATGAAATAATGTACATCATGCTACCAGATGGTCCCATCGGTGTCCAAGTAACATCAAATAATAAGAGTATCCTAGCAGCTGCTAGTAGTAGTACTACTATTCAATGCAATGGTTTGTATGTAACTATCATTACAGAAGAGCATCAAAAGATTCAAGGACAGCATTTAAGAGTTGGTGATATAATAGTTATGGTTAATGGAGTCTCACTAACTAATTTAAGTGTTGCTGCCGCCACAGAAATATTATCCTCATCCACTAGCCGTCGATTGGTTATTATGAGAGAAAAAAATAAATCACTTACGTCCGCAAATTCTGATTTAATTTATACAAAAAGTAACATAGAAATCCCAAATGAAAATATAGCTGCAACACATCAAAATCGTAAGTCAGTTGACACCGACGCGACTGATAGTTGTGCAGATAGCAGCTACCATCATGATTGGAAGGATATCAAGAATAGATATCTAAACAACTCATTGAAGAGAAAGTATAGGTCTCCGTCCCAGGTGGATGTGGACTCATTTCTAAATGTTAGTAAAAGCCGCTCCATAGCTAAGTCAAGTCCGATGTCTCACGAGGAAATACTGAAGAGAAGGTTTCGCAGGATAGAATCGACAGAAGACGAAGTCCTTGTAAAGAGTTCATTTGATATTGATGAAGAGGATTGAAGACTTTGATTTCTCACCCGAGAGAGCTGCCAGGTTCAACAAGGGCGCTTATCACGTCGTCACTGTAACTTTTGTGTGTATTGTTTATTTATAAAGTTCTTTCTTCTACTTTCTTTTTTTGTTACCCTAACTTAATCCCCCGGACTAAAGGGCCGGCAAATTCATTGGCTTTTGACCACGAAAAAAAAGAAAAGAGAAAGTCGATTACAATGGTAAGTTGCTAGCTGCATGTGCACCATGCCTCCCCTCCCTACCCAGTATGTAAGAGGCGGTAGCAAGATTTCTTGCACTCTCTATCACACTTGGTCGTATTTGCTATGTTTACTCTGGAATACTTTGTCTTGATGAAAGTATCTGTGTCGCCTGATTTGACGGTAGTCATACAGATGGAGTCCATGGCTTTTCTTGTGAGTAGATGTGATGTGATTGTTTCTATTTACTATTCGTACTGGTAATGCACATGTGAATACGTAATGGAATGACAGTTGCAACAACAGTACCCTTTCGCGCCGAGTTCTTTCAGTCATAATGGCTTTCACAATGCGAACAATTACTGACTCATACACACTTTGCTTATCATATCAATGATTTCAACATGTTTCTCATATTTATTCTTAATTATTTAGGGAAAGCACACTAAGAAGGCAGGAATCACAGGTAAATATGGTACTCGTTATGGTGGTACTTTGAGAAAGGTTATCAAGAAGATGGAAGTCACTCAACACGCTAAATATAACTGCTCCTTCTGTGGAAAGAACGGCATTAAAAGACAAGCCACCGGAATATGGAAATGTGCTAGATGTAAGAAGACAATGGCTGGAGGTGCATATGTATTAACAACTGCTGCCGCCGCAACTACTAGAACCGCTATTACTCGTTTGAGAAAAGCAGCAAAGGGCGCAATAGATAAAGAGGCTTAAGTGGTTCATTATTTACACTATTATTTTGTATTTATAACAAGTTAGGTTCTCAGTACATCAGCTCCTTATCCACCACGTTTTGTAACTCTCGGTTATTCATAAAATTTGACACATTTTCACAGAAGAATCTGACTGATTGGTGTCTAAAGTCCGCGGTCATGTCGGCGTTATGCGGACTAACTATGACGTTAGGAAGGTGCCATAACTCCGACTCCACCGGAAGAGGTTCTTTCTCAAACACGTCTAATGCGCACCCTAATAATGGGGAATTCTCCATTTTTAATACTTCAATCAATGCTGCTTGGTCAATACTCATTCCTTGGAGCGAGTGAGTGAGTGAGTGAGTGAGTGAGTGAGTGAGTGAGTGAGTGAGTGAGTGAGTGAGTGAGTGAGTGAGTGAAGCTTATCTAACCTCGGCCAATATTTATTAATACTTGTCCTTTTTTAGCATGTAACAATGCCTTCTTGCCAATAAAATGCACTGTATCAGGCACGAGTGCCAATGCGGAGATAAGATAGTCCGACTCCGCCATGATCTCAAGAAGGCGATCGTTTCCAACTACTTTATCCACTAATGGATCATTCCTACTTAATTCTGGACGTCGTCGCAAGCATATCACTTTCATACCGAATGCTTTGGCCAACTTTGCGCATGCGCGACCGATATCGCCGTATCCCACTATCCCGAGGGTTTTCCCTCTTAATTCATTCATTATAAATTGGTCCCATTTCTTTTCTTGTTGATTTTTCAGCAATCTTGGAATTTGTTTGTTAAAATATAAACAAATACCTAAACTGTATTCTGCCAACGACGAGCTGTAGATCCCTTTAGCATTGGTTAATACGATTTCTTTGTTATTCATGATCTCGGGACAGATAATATGATCTAGTCCCGCAGTGATCGAATGGATCCATCGCAAGTAAGGCATATTATTTATAATATCTGGTAATGTTTTACTGTTTCCACTGACATTAAACAATATATTGCAAGTACTCCATTCCTCGCGATTGTCAAGCGCCTGTAGCTGTTCAAAGGATGTTCCTTGTGCGACAATCTTGGCTTCTTTAGGTAGATTAACGAGCTCCGACAGAGATGCCTCACCAGATAATGGTGCTACTACTACAATTCTCGCGGGTCCATTCACTGAATTCAATACATTTCCCATGATTCTCGTCGTAGAAAAGCGACGAAATGAACACAAACGCAGCACTTTTTATCCTTCTTCCTCCCTATTATATCTCCCTCTATTCCGGTTTTTTCGGCGATTTTTGGAAGGAAAATCAAATTTTATAAATTTTAGTAGTAAGTATACAGATGAAGCCAAGAGAGACAAGAGAGACAAGAGAGACAAGAGAGACCCAACACCGTTTTGAAATTATGGCTCCATAAATCATGCTTAATAAATGGTAAAGAATTCAGATCATTGGTTGTAAGGAGAGAATACCAATAAGCAACACCCACAAGTATGCAAATAACAATAGCAGTACATTACACTTAAACAGTAAAAGGAAATTAAATAGCACTGAAGACTATCAACATCAAAGTCTTCACTGTTATTGAATTTCTTTTTACTATTTAAGTGTACTTGTACTGCTAAAGTTACTTGCATACTTGGGTGTTGCCTATTGGTATTCTCTCGTTACAACCAAATCTATCGATCTAAACTCTTTGTGATTAGTTAAACATGATTTATGGAGCCATTATTTGAAAACAAATCGTAAAGAATTCAAATCATTTGGTGGTAAAGGAGATTTTTGCCTTAGTTGCCAATTAGTAAGTATATCGTGTCTCAACGAATAGTTTTGCTTTTAATAATAATAGTCAAAACCATATTATCTGCTGAGACACGATATACTTAATCAATTTATAAGCAACTTCAACCACAACACAAATTCAAGGGGAGAGGCAGGATCAAGTATGGTCGACTTTGAATTCAACAAATTACCAATGTTTGGCACAAAAGCTCCCGAAGTAACAAGCAGAAGTATGCGTGAAAGTATACCTGGTACTGTACCACTACTCACCGAAGTAAATATACCTTCGTTTGGTCACAAAATTACTTTTTAAAATAGAAACTTCTCAAAATGATAATTGGGTTCTGGAAAAGTATTGTGCTTGTCCCATTCAAATCCGAGCTGAATGGTCGGTCCACCCGAGCTGAAGTCTCTGAATGAGACAATCACAATACTTTTCCATAACCCAATCATCATGTGAATTTGAAGTCTCTTTTAAAATAATTTTGTAGCCAGCTAAAAATTCCAGCTGCATACTTTTCAGCCAGCTGCATACTTTTCAACAGTCGACATGCGCGGGAGTCGTTCAGTCATGCGATTGTTTGTAATGAGTACCTCTCGCACGACTGCATCCCAATGTTTGATTTCGTTCTACGCTAGAAGTGGATGCGCCAGTTGATGTTGATGAGGTTGTCGTTGTTTACGCAGACAAAGATGATCAAGAAAACTGTTGAAGTAATCTTTGGAGTGAAGACAGAGGAAGAAATCAAAATGATGAGTCGGTGATTATCTAACTTTATTGGGGCATTGACAGCTATAAATTCAGTGTCTATAGCACAGACACGCTCTAACTTATGCGGTTGCTGATATTCTCTATGGATTTTCGAACTGCCAGACTGGACTATTCGGGACTACATTTCGCACTACGTATGCAAGAGCAAAGGCACGCTGAGCGCGGTGTACCGCGGAGATCACGACTACTTTCTACCGAAATGTGACAGGCAATGATCAAACGCGTGAGTATGGTGAACGCCAAGAGGATGAAAACACATCGCGATGTCTTCGGTATATTCTACTTAGAAATTGCGGAAATAGTTACAGCAGAAAACATCGACTTGTAGGCCGACTACCTACGACTCGCGCCTTCCTTGCGGCATTTTGCCGTACTCTTTTATGAAATCAGTTTCAATTTTATTCAATTTTTGTAAGACGATGCGCAGTTGTTCGATAGCTGTTAATGTGGTTGCTGCCGCTATTTCTTCGTCTTGAGGTGGTACGTGCTCTGTAAGCTTGTCGTCCTTGTAATTATCATCATTATTCTTCTTGTTACAGTCATCTGTCTTCTCTTCAAATGTAGAATCATCAAGAAAGATAACATCCTCCATGGAGTCGCCTGCTGCAGCGACACAATCCTCATTATGCAATGAGTAAATCTTTCTAATGTAGCAGTGTGAAGTGGATACGGTCAAGGAATCAAACGAATGGAACATCGCATCTCCCCAGCACGCACTTGTTAGCTTATTGAAATCAAGAACTAAAGTATACCATTTACCTACATCTAGTACTAGCGGAATGTGCTCGTGCATAGTATCAGTAAATTCTCTACCAGTACCTGCATCCCCGTCATATTTCGTGCTAAAATGCAGCGCTTTATGTTGATGTTGCTGATTCATCAAGACTATTTCGAGCGAGACATCTTTAATCACCAGTAGCTGCAAAGCTAGTCTGTTGTCCGTTATGTCGAGGTTGCGGAAGGAAAACGACTCCATTTTCTCTAATATAAAGTAATAATTATGGAAATTTCGATCGTAAACTTTGCTTATAAGTTGATTCTCGCCTTCGATGGAGACATTCCTCAGCGGGTCGCTCCCAGACGGATTCAATAACTCTCTGCCCATAATCTACTGCCTCTACTCTTCCTTCCACTAACAGATAGATTTAGCCTTCAGCGCTGATCAAATGGAAAGAAGCTTCTCTCTTCATTCATCTTTCCTTCCACATCACAAGAATTTTTGGTAAATTTTTTTGGGATTTTTCCTCTTCCAAAGGAAGTTCAAGGTGAGATCCTTAAAGCTTGAAGCAAGCGACACAGAAGTAGGTATTGGTTCGGCAAAACTCTTCAAGAGTTGTCCCTGACTGGCAGTTACTGACTAGGAAAGGGGTTTGTCTAAATCAAGCGGTGATACAGAGCAAACTAGATCTTGAAATCAGCCAATAGGCTTCTCATTAGCCTGTGAATGATACGCACAATTGTGTTGATGTTGTTTGTCATCACTTGTTACAATGCTCTTCGGCATTCAACTACCCCCAAAAGGAAATTAATGAGGCAGTTATCATCGTTATCATCATCACAGCCTGAAGTAACACCATCGTTTGATTTTACGCCTTATCATGAATCTTTTACATCGTTGACTCCTCAGCAGTGGGATTTGCTCACTGATTTAGCAGGCTATTTGTATGATTGGAATAGTAAAGTCAACTTAATATCGCGGAAAGATATTTCTTCATTAGTACCTAATCATATCATACCATCATTATCTATTTGTAAAGTTAGAAAGTTTGTAAATGGCGAAAAAGTAATTGATGTAGGAACAGGAGGTGGTCTGCCAGGCTTGCCGATGGCCATCGCATGTCCAGACGCGCAGTTTACATTGCTAGATAGTAATGGCAAAAAAATGGCAGTTGTTGAAGACATAAAGAATAAATTAAAACTGAAAAATGTGCGAATCATCAAGAGCCGAGCCGAGGAGTTCAGGGAGGAGTTCGACTTCATGTTAGGGCGCGCAGTGAGCGCCGTGCCGTCTTTTCTGTCATTCTCGTCTCATTTCTTAGGTACAAAGCCCAGGACAAGTGATAACGCCAGCATGAAGAGCGGGTTGTTATACCTGAAAGGCGGTGACTTCACGCAGGAACTTCTAGATGCACAAATCAAAGAGTACCAGCTGTTCCCTGTGGATCAACTTGCGCCGATCACCAGTGACAAGAAAGTCCTGTATATACCACAAAAAGAGATCGTAAAGTTTCATCAAACACACTGTAAAAACAAGTAAATACACTATTCTGACAAGCTTACTGCTTGCTACAGCTCCTACGCACTCATTCGTTCGAGTCAAACAACAGGGACCCATCGAGGCAGTAAATAGGTACGCCGGCTGGAGCCCCAATGGCCTCTCTTGATCTGTACACTATGTCTGCCTCACAGAAACGGCACCATACCCGCGTATTTTCGGATAACAGCGAGACGGTTGGGTAGAGCGGCGCCTTCAAGGACACGATGTCGCTCATCGACTCGTACGCCTCGTGTGGAAACATCGACAATTTGCCATTGATGTTCACTTTCAGAGTGAATGGATGCACTACGCTGCACTCGGTTTGCTCTTCCTTTTTCTCTTCGTTTCCTGCATCTTCAGTCGCAGCAGTGGTCTCGCAAGGAGCGTCACCAGTGTTGTTGCTCAAGCCCATCAAGTTGCCGACAGTCTCTAATATCGTGCTGCTGGTTTTAGCGCTCGTCGTGGTGTCCCCATTGTGGCTCTGCACGTCCGGAATATACACCAAGAAGCCCACCGTCGCCCCAGCGCTGACTTCCTCGCTGTCATTTTTATCATTAACTTTATGGAACCATCGCGAATTAGCGAGCAGTTTCCCATCACTATATAGTCCTACTGACCGCGGCCAAGAGCCGACCATCACATTCAAGGGCGCATCGGGTGGCGCCAAGCCGATGGATATAGAAGGGCTTTGATCCTTCGAGGCAGTTATTGAAAATTCTAAATAAACAAATTTATTCACATGCACATGCATCATCGCGCGACAGGAACAAACGTAGCCTTTGCCCACTTTGAGCGCGCAGTGATTGCCGCAAGTAAGTGATATGCCTTCCGAGGCCTGGCGGGGATCGAAGATGGCAAATTGACCATCATTTTGGGATTTTAAAGCAATTTTACGACTATATTCGTCTCTGGACGCACTTTGAGCTTCTAAGCGCAACCTGTCGCGGGCCGCGAACATAACACTATCTACTTTCTCACTTGATCTATGCAGCACCTTCGCCCTTGAAAATGGGGTGCAAGGGAACGAGGTAGGAGAGTCTGCTGTGTCAATAAACTCCATAGCCACTGAATTAGAACCAGATATTGTAACTGCAGGAGACGACAATAGATTCTGAATTGGTGTATTGCCTCGATCACTCTTGCGTATCCTTACAGTCGCTTTAAATGGCTTTGGCGGAATATAATTGTGCATCACCCGCTTCATGCGTCTCTCAAGAGGTGCTCCATTTACACTGAGATCGTCATCCATTTCTTCATATGAAAGTAACTCGCTTAATTCAGTAATAGAAATGCTTTTAGCAACCACAGGTGTACCGTTCCATGATAGCACTAATGCAACTATTTTCTTAACGATCATGTCAAGTAAATAACTGACTTTGGTATTCATAACGACATCGTACACGTACATACTATTCACATAAACATAGTTATAACTATTATAAAGATTTGTTGTAATGTAGTTATATGGACCCACCACAGACATTTGCCATAACAAAGAAATCGCGTAGAAAGTAATACACATTATAGTATAAGGCAGATGTATGTATATGTAGTAGATAATATTGGTGGGGATTGTTATAGTGCAGTAATACCAAGCATTAAAAATACTAAACAATAAGGAATAGAGCGACCATCCCTTCTGGTGCTCTGGAATACCAGTTCCATTCACCATGTGAATGACTGGTACTGCTGTCGCTACAGGCACGGCAACAGCAACAGTCGGTGTGAAATGCTGTGAAATTAATGAACAACAAGATTTCACAATATCACCAATAGAAACCGACTCAAACTTTTGCAAGATTCCCTTCAATCGCTTTCTTGTCTCGCGACTATTGGTGGCGGTGTTGTCCACGGGACTGTTGGGGTGGACGCTGCTCCCGTCATTACTGAGCATGGTTCCAAACACCTTCTTTCCTTTGATCAGAGGAAGCGGGTTTTTCACCTTGCCCGCATTTTTAAAAGAGGTAATGTAAACAATTACTATTGGTTATTAGGAAACAGGAGCGACTAACTAGCTCGACGTGGGTAACTCGCTAACTATGCACAATGTCCCTAACCAATCTTCACTCCTCGCCTTCCAAATGAATGGTTAAAAAGCTGTACTTGACTTCGATAATGCAGTAGAGACTTGGTGGTAGTAACTTCACGAATTTAGTACCTTTCCCCGAGTAACTTCTCTACTATCTAATGGCGTGTAATGTCTTTAGTCTTCTTGTGCAACAACAGGCCGGCGGTCTCTCGCTTGCAGCAGCAAGTCGCTGTGTCACACCAGAACAGCATATCTTGAAGCATCGTGCTTCTGCATAACAAATTGTTTCTATCCAGAATGCAGTACGGTTTATTGTTGCTAGTACTCGTCTGTTGGTCAGCCGCGCTTGGTTTCACTCAAAACCCATTACTTTCTCATGATAACAAGATATATAGGACTCATCATGCTAGTAATGCTGATGGGAACAGCATAAGCAGTGCCAGGGGTGTAGGTAGGAAATTCATGATGGGAGGCACAGAGTATGTACAGGTGCCCAACAGGCATAGTGCTCAACAGTCGTTGGATTTAAATAGTCTTAGTTTCTGGGAAAAAATAACATTTACATGGGCGTATCCATTGATGCAGAGGGGTAATAACAACAGTAAGCCACTTGAACTCAATGATTTATGGCTTCTAGATGATAGTTTGTTGATGGAAAATTCGTCTGAAATCTTTGAATCCTATTTTACTAATGAGACAATGGCATCTACAGCTAGCAAAGCCAATAATGATACTACAAGCCAAGAAAGTAAAAATGTATTGCATCAATTCTGGAAGAGTCCCGTCACCAGAGCATTGGTGAAAATGTATAAAGAATCATTCAAGAATTCGGGATTATTGAAATTATTCAACACGTTAGTGCAGTTCTTACCATCAATACTAATAGCAAAAATATTGAATATTATTGCGGAAAGCGCCAAGTTGAAGGCGCTTGGTGCATCCTCTATCGCCATGAGCGGCGTGTACAAGCAGGGCGTGTTGTACTCGTCGGCTCTATTCGGCGTGTTATGTCTGAAAACAATCATTGAAAATCAATATTTTTATGTAGTAACAAATCTAGGTGCGAATATCCGAGGTGTGCTCTCAAGCGCGATATATCGCAAGTCCTTGCGGCTCTCGTCCACTGGCCGCGCCAACAACACGGTGGGGGAAATAGTCAACTTCATGCAGTTGGACACCAATAGAATGGAGTACGTCGCCAGTTCAATTCACATCGTGTGGGATGGACTGTTGCAAGTAGTTGGGTACACAAGCCTTCTCTTGTACTTCTTGGGTCCCGCAGTGCTCGCGGGAATAGCGGCAATGCTAGTGATCATACCGGTCAACGCGTATTTCTTTAAGAAATTATCTAAATTTAGAAGTGAAAACTTGAAATATACCGATAACCGTGTGAAACTAACCAGTGAGATCCTGCAGGGCGTCCGCGCCATCAAAGCCTACAACTGGGAGGTTCCCTTCATAGAGAAGCTGAACAACATCCGGGCGCAGGAGCTCAAGTCACTGAAGTCCTCGGCTAATACAAGAGCAATTTTGATCTCTGTGTTATCAACCGCTCCAGCTGTGGTGTCCGCGATAACTCTGAGTGTGTACGCACTGCTGGGAGGTAGTCTCACGCCAACCAAGGTGTTCACTGCGCTAGCTCTCTTCAATCAGCTGCGTTTCCCACTGATCTTCTTCCCGATGCTACTCAACACCCTCGCGGAGGGGAAGATAAGTCTCAATAGAATCACTACATTCCTCTTAGCGAATGAAGTTGAGAACTACGTGACTAGCCGCGACACAGGAGACAGCACCAGCATATCCATCAGCTCCAACAGCACCTTCTCTTGGTCGGCTAAAAGCGACGACACCAAGCGTGGTAAGCTGAGTAACGTGGGATTGAATGTGAAAAAGGGCGAGTTGGTGGCGGTGGTGGGACCCGTTGGCAGTGGAAAGAGTACCTTGTTAGCCGCGATATTAGGTGAATTACACAAGGAAAGTGGCTCGGTGAATGTTGTTGGCGACGTGGCGTACGTCCCGCAGACTGCTTGGATACCCAACGACTCGTTGCGCAACGTGATACTGTATGGTTTGCCCTACGACAGAGAAAAGTACAACCAAGCCCTTACATCCTGCGGTTTACTGAAAGATATCGAGCTGATGGACGACGGCGACCTCACTGAGATCGGCGAGAGGGGTGTGAACCTGAGTGGCGGGCAGAAGCAAAGAGTTTCGATCGCACGTGCGGTGTACAACGACGCTGATATATACCTACTAGACGATCCGTTGTCAGCGCTCGATGCCGAGGTAGGTGCAAGCTTATTCAATGACTGCGTCAATGGCGTCTTGAAAGACAAGACAAGGATACTAGTAACGCATCAATTACGAGTGCTGCCGCAGGTCGACCGCGTCATCATCATGGGAGTCGATGAAGCCACTGGTTGCTGCAAGGTGATCGACCAAGGCAAGCTGGACTACCTTCTCACGCGGGGTTACGACCTCAGCAAAATCGTGAAAACCTACGAGAAAGAGGCAGTGGATAGTGCCGCGGATGTCAGTGTGATCGCGCCTGCCGCAACCAGCTCCGCTGATGCCGCGTGTGTCACCAACACCGATAACTTGCTTGACAGCATCTCGGCTAATATCACGATGCCAGTCGCTGTAAGTCTAGCTGGTAATGATGTAGTCGTTGAGAAAGTAACAGCCAACAAGAAGTTGATGACCGTTGAAGAGCGAGGCGAGGGCGCAGTCGGGTTCGAGCTGTACAAAACCTACATCAACGCCATGAATAAGCCCGTGTTGCTGGCGCTAGTAATGGTTTCCTTTGCCATGGCGAACGCGAGTCAGATCCTGCAGCAGTATGTGATCGCCGCGTGGACAAGTGACACGAATTACACCAAGCGTCCGTTAGCGGCTTACTTGATTGGGATGACATCAATGGCTGCGTTGGTGGCGTTTTTTAACTGGTCTCGCACTTGTATGCAAGTATATTTAGGCGCGGCAGCCAGTGAAACCTTGCACAAGAACATGATCAAGCAGGTGTTGGGTGCGCCGTTGTCTTACTTCGAGTCGACGCCAATTGGGCGGTTAGTTCAGCGATTCTCTAAAGATCTCGATCAAATCGACCAGCAACTGCCGGGTTCCTTCGGCCAGTCGATCGCATCCATATTGAACATCATCGCCGCTGTGGTCACCATCTCCTTGGTCACGCCCTCCTTCACGGCCATCATGATCCCGATCTTAACCATCTACGTAACCGTTACCAACTACTACCGCACCGTCGCGCGGGAGCTCAAGCGGTTGGACAGCATCAGTCGGTCGCCAATATTCTCGCATTTCAGTGAAACCCTAGGTGGTTTAGCTGTTATTCGGTCCTTCTTGCGGCAAAAGATGTTCATTCGAATGAACGACTTGAAGATCGACGACAACCTCGCCTCGTACTTCTCCTTGAAGGTCGTGGACCGCTGGCTCAGCGTCCGCCTCGAGCTGCTGGGCAATATTATGGTGATATTTTCGGCTTTACTTGCGGTATTCTCGGGTTCAAGAGCTGGTTCGGCGGGTATTTCTATCAATAATGCCTTGAGTGTCACGTCTTTGTTGAATTGGGCGGTGCGAAACGGGGCGGAGACGGAGTCACTGATGAATTCCGTTGAGCGCGTGTATTACACAACCACACAGACACCTCTAGAGCGAAATATGTACGCGAGTATCCTCAGTGAGAAAGCATTCCAAGCTTCTACCCAGGCCCTGCAGCCCACCGAGCGCGGGATCGCCAGCTATAGCAACGACACGACTCTGTTGCAGGACGGATGGCCATGGAAGGGCGGAATCACACTACAGAATGTGCAGTTACGCTACCGCGAAGACTTTGACTTGGTGCTTGATCAGGTTAACCTCGTCATTGAGCCTGGCGCCAAGGTGGGGATAGTAGGGCGGACTGGTAGTGGCAAGAGCTCGCTATTTCGTGCTCTTCTGCGGCTATCCGAGTTAGAAGGTGGATCAATACACATTGATGGTGTTGATATCTCTGCCGTTGGCTTGAACGCCCTGCGATCCAGCATTGCCATCATCCCTCAGGATCCCTATCTTTTCTCAGGCAGCATCCGACTCAACCTGGATCCGTTCAACAAGCACACGGACGACGAGCTGTGGTCAGCCATCTCCAAGTCGAACCTGGAGCCGTTAGTGCGCTCATTACCTGGCGGGTTAGCATACGACGTGCTAGAAGGCGGCGACAACTTCTCTATTGGTCAACGGCAGCTCTTCTGCTTAGCGCGAGCCCTGATCCGCAGAAGCAAAATCCTTTTGCTTGACGAGGCCACTAGCAGTGTTGACTATCAAACAGATAAACTAATTCAAAAAGTAATTCAAGAAGAATTCGGCCAAGACTCGACTGTGCTGACCATCGCGCACCGCCTCGACACCATCATGGACAGCGACAAGGTCGTGCTCATGGCGGACGGTAAGGTCGTGGAAGTGGGCAACCCCAAGACGTTGCTCAAACGCAGCAGTTCCATGTTCTCCAAACTTGTGCAGGCGGCTGAAGCCTCGGACATCAACGTGTAGGAGGTGAGTGAGTGAGTGATTGAGTGAGTGATTGAGTGAGTGAGTGAGTGAGTGAGTGAGTGAATGAGTGAGTGAGTGAGTGAGTGAGTGAGTGAGTGAGTGAGTGAATGAGTGAGGGATCGAGCGACTTGCTTATTACCTGACTGAAAGAGATCTGGATCAGATTCCCCTTCACATATTTTGCTAGAGGAGTAATATGTTGTGTTTCTAGTAAAGTCGCCATTAGCATCTGTGGCGCTTGAACAAGAATACTTATAGCTGCCAGATCCTATGATGGGATGAGTGAGTGGGTGGGTTAAGGTGAAGGCAGAAAGTGCGTTAGAGGCGGAGGGACCTGATTGAATGCATTTGTCCATTAGTATAGCTATTGCACCTGTAACGGTATAGTCGCTACAGTCATCTGCAGGTGAGTGAGTGAGTGCAGGGGTGAATAAATAGTGTGGGAGAAGACGTACCAGTTAGGTATAAATATTCTATTTGCCAGTTGCTAGCACAAGAATTACCCGTTGGGGATATAGTTGGAGTTATGGTTGAGGCGCCAGAGCCACTGGGAGTGACCGTTGGTGCTGATGATGTTGGAGTTCCTGTAGGTATTGAAGTTGGGATACTTGTAGGTACTGATGTTGGAGTACCTGTAGGAGATCTAGTGGGCGATGCGCTTAATAACGGTATGAAGTAAGAATCGGAGTTGAAGTAAGAAATAGAAATCAGAAGTTACCTGGGTGAGTTAGTAGAGACAGCCGTCACCTTGCGGATGCGGTTATTGCCGAATTCTGCGATGTACACGTTGCCTAGGAAGGAGTCACAGTGATTTAGATGAATTTGTGAGACATCGAGTGAATGCGTACCTGATGAGTCAAGCGCGACTCCTGCTGGTTGCATCAAAGCTGCAGATGTAGCGGGGCCGTTGTCACCGCTGTAACTACCAGTCCCTGTACCGGCGAAGGTGGTGATGATCCCCGTCGACACCGTCACCTTGCGAATTACATTGTTAGAATAATCACCGATATACACGTTGCCTAGAAGAGAAATAGAAATAGAGTGAGTTACTTAGCGGCTGAATATGAGTGTAGCTAGGTAGTCGTGGTTACCTGACGCATCGAGTGCGACTCCGTAGGGATAATTCAATGCCGCCGACGTGGCTGGGCCGTTATTGCCACTGTAAGAAGCTGTCCCGATGCCAGCTATTGTGGTGATGATTCCCGTTGAAATCGTCACCTTGCGGATGCGTTGGTTATATTGATCAGCGATGTACACGTTGCCTAAAGAGGTAAAAATGTGAAAATATATTAACAATTGTAACTAAATACTCGCTTACCTGATGCATCCAGCGCGACTCCGCATGGGTAATACAATGCCGCCGACGTGGCCAGGCCGTTATCACCGCTGTAACTGCCAGTCCCTCCACTACCGGCGATAGTTGTGATGATGCCCGTTGACACCATCACCTTGCGGATGCGGCAATTATTATAATCACCGAAGTACACGTTACCTGACGTATCGAGTGCGACTCCTTGGGGACCATTAATTGTCGCCGATGTAGCCGGACCGTTATCACCGCTATAACTGCTAGTCCCTGTACCGGCGATGGTGGTGATGATCCCTGTCGAGACCGTCACCTTGCGGATACGGTGGTTATATTGATCACCGAAGTACACGTTGCCTGTAGGATGAAGGTAACGTTAAAAGCAATAAATGACAAAAACTTTAGGAATTTTCTTACCTGCCGCATCTAGACCGACTCCGGATGGATGATACAATCCCGCCGACGTGGCAGCTCCTCCATCACCGCCGTAACTAGCAGTCCCTGTACCGGCGATGGTGGTGATAATCCCCGTTGACACAGTCACCTTGCGGATACGATTATTACCATAATCCGCGATGTACACGTTGCCTATGAAAATGAACAAAAAAGGCTAAATAACGGATCTATTTCAAAAATTAATAGAAGAAACTGCCAACCTGATGCGTCAAGCACGACTCCGTGTGGATAATACAATGCCGCCGACGTGGCCTGACCGTTGTCACCGCTGTAACTACTAGCACCTGTACCGACAATCGTAGTGATGATATCTGTGCTCTGACTCGATGATGGGTTGTAGGTAGGAGCATTGCTTGGCGTTTGCACTGTGGATGGCGCAAGCGTGGAAATGGCACTGAATATAGTATCAATAATAAGTAAAATAGCAACGGTGCAATATATAATGAAATGACTTATACCTTGGAACCATGCTGGGTGCAGCTGTAGGCATGTCGGTGCTCACCGTGACGACCTTCCTCACTCGGTTACCGTTACCATCCGAGATGTAGTAGTTCCCTGAGCTGTCAAAGCGACTAAATACAGGTCCGTTGATACTGGCTGAAGTCGCCGCGGATCCGTCACCTGTTGAGGAGGCACTGCCGGTGCCCACGACGGTAGTAATTATGCCCGTTGAGGCGTCGACTTTGCGGATTCGGTAGTTGTAACGGTCGCATATGTACAGATTGTTGTAGCTGTCGAACACCGCGTCGTGAGGATAATATAACGTCGCACTTGTTGCTTGTATGTTGTCGCCGTTGTACCCTCCTGATGTGCTTCCGGTGCCTGCGACCGTGGAGATGATCCCCGTGGAGATAGTGACCTTGCGGATAACATTATAACCATCACCGAAGTAGACGTTGAGACTACTGTCTACATTAACTCCTGATGGATATGTAATAGCTGCAGCCGTAGCTGCTCCACCATCACCGCTGTAGCCTGCGGTCCCCGTACCTGCCATTGTGGTGATCACACTTGTAGAAGCCGTGATCTTGCGAACTCGGTGGTTATTACTATCCCCGATGTACACGTTACCTAGAAAGAGTCACGGGATGAGTCGCTGATAGAAATACTTAGTACTTGCACTTACCTGAGGTATCTAGAGCCACTCCTACTGGATTACAAAGTGTCGCACTCGTGGCCTGACCGTTATCTCCGCTGTAACTAGCTGTCCCAGTCCCAGCAAAAGTCGAGATCACGCTAGTAGATGACGTCACCTTACGGATGCGGTGATTGCCATAATCGACAATGTAAAGATTGCCTAAGAGGTGAGTAACGCAAGTAAGAAGGCGGATTAATTGATATAAATGTATCGCATGCTGCGTTACCTGACGAGTCGATGCAGAGACCGTTTGGAGAGCTCAAAGCCGCGCTACTCGCTGCTCCTCCATCGCCACTATAACTAGATGCGCCGGTGCCCGCGTACGTGGTGATTATTCCTGTTGATGCAGTGATCTTGCGGACGCGCTGGTTATTATACTCACTGAAGTACACATTTCCGCTGGTGTCAATAGCGATTCCAGATGGACCGTTGATGGCCGCTAAAGTAGCCTGGCCGTTATCCCCAGAGTAACTGCCAGTCCCCGTGCCGGCAATGGTCGAGATCACACTGATGGAATGCGGACTCAATGATGGGTATGAAGTAGGACTAACACTTGGTGCGGCTGTGGATGGCGCCATGGTGGGACTCATGCTATGAAGAGAAGAAATATAATAAGACGACATGAATGGTATGAATAGATGGAAGCTGGGATGGACAAAGCTCATCGCGGGGAGAAATAGGGATAGCGACTTACCTAGGAGTAGCCGTTGACACGACAACCACCTTGCGGACTCGTGCATTTCCCCTGTCACCAATGTACACGTTACCTAGTAAGACGCACAATTAGTATAGTAGAGAAGAGTGTCGAATAATGAGTACCTGACGAGTCTATTCTGATCCCACACGGCGTGGAAACTGCAGCGGACGAGGCAGGTCCGTTATCACCGCTGTAACTACCACTTCCGGTACCCACTAATGTGATAATAATTCCCGAGGAGATTGTTACCTTGCGGACACGTTGACTACCACCTTCAGCTATATACACGTTACCTAGATTGGGTGCGTAAGAGGTTAATATTATACGCGAGGATATACTAGAATACCTGCTGCATCTACACCGACTCCTAGTACATCGTTCAATGTCGCACTAGTTGCAGGTCCATTATCACCCGAGTAACTAGCACTTCCCGTGCCCGCGATGGTGGTAATAATCCCGGTTGAGACCGTTACCTTGCGGATACGATTGTTATTTTCATCCGCGATATAGATATTACCTAAAGAGAGAAATTAAAAATGTAATAAATGACATAGTTGTGTTATTTATACCTGACGCATCTATTGCGAGCCCATGCGGATTCTGTATTGTAGCAGATGTAGCCTGGCTGCCATCGCCACTGTAACTACCCTCTCCGGTGCCTGCAAATCTGGTAATTACACCAGTTGATACGGTGATCTTACGCACCACGTTATTACGATACTCGGCGGTGTACACATTGCCTAGATAGGAGATGAATTGAGTCACTGAGCTTTGCAAGTGTAATATATTGAATACCTGCAGTGTCAACTACCACATCAATTGGCTCGTAAAATGTAGCCGACGTGGCTTGTCCCCCATCACCTGTGTACCCCTGTGAGCCCGTGCCAGCAAATGTAGTGATGATGCCTGTTGATAGCACCACCTTGCGAATACGATTGTTACCAAGATCAGCGATGTACATGACGGCTATATGAGCGAGTGAGTGAGGTGATAAGTTGATTACAAATCATATGGAGTGTATTCCTTACCTTCTGAACTATCAAGTGCGACTCCTCGTGGACTGTTTAAAGTAGCTGCTGTTGCCTGGTCGTTGTCACCACTATAACCACCGCTTGTGCTGCTGCCAGCCAAAGTAGTTATAATCCCTGTGGAGACTGTCACCTTACGGATACGATTGTAACCTGCATCAGCGATATAGATATTGCCTAAGTAGAAGGGTAATAAGTAGATGCTGATATACTTACCGTTAGCTCGTATATACCTGAAGAGTCAAGAAATAGTCCCTGTACGCTCAAACCAGCAGATGTTGCAGCGCCTCCATCACCACTATAAGAACCAGAGCCTGTACCGGCAACAGTGGTGATGATGAACACCGAGCTCGGACTCAGACTTGGGTAGTTACTGCTGGGTGTTGCTGTAGATGGCGACGCCGTGGATGGTGTCACACTAGGAGATATGGGTAAGTGCATAAGTGAGTGCGAGTGAAGGTGGTGCATATAGTAGTCGTTACCTTGGTTTGTTGGTGGACGGCACTGCAGTCGGTGCAACACTATAAAAATATCAACGATGAGGTGAGGACAAGACATAGAGGAGGGATTCGTACCTGGGTATGCCGGTGCTGACAGTAACCACTTTCCTTACTCGGTTACCTGCGCATTCCGAGATATAGAAGTTATCCGCATTGTCAAAATGGCTATAGCACGGTTGATTAATAGTAGCCGAAGTAGCCGCGGATCCGTCACCAGTTGAGGAGGCAGTGCCAGTGCCAACAACAGTTGTGATCAGACCGGTTGACACCGTCACCTTGCGAATACGGTAATTGTTGCGGTCAGAGATATACAAGTTGCCGTAGCTGTCGAGCGTTACGTCAGCGGGAGTATACAACATAGCAGCAGTCGCTTGTATGTTGTCTCCGCTATAGCCTCCTGATGTGCTGCCGGTGCCGGCAACTGTGCTGATCACCCCAGTAGAAATAGTGACCTTGCGGACCACGTTGTAAGCATTAGCACCGAAGTAGAAATTTAGACTACTATCGAGATTGATTCCACATGGATATGCAATAGCCGCAGCCGTAGCTTGGCCTCCATCACCGCTGTAACCTGACGATCCAGTTCCCGCGATGGTGGTTATAACACTTGTAGAAGCCGTGATCTTGCGGACTCGGTGATTATTATAGTCCCCGATGTACACGTTGCCTATATATAAGATGCCAGTTAGTTGGTATCAATTTTCCCATATTATTTGCACTTACCTGAAGTGTCAACAGCCACTCCAATTGGGGTATTCAGTGTCGCACTAGTGGCTTGGCCGTTATCTCCGCTGAAACTAGCAGTCCCAGTTCCGGCAATAGTTGAGATGACACTTGTGGGTGATGTCACCTTGCGGATACGATGACTACTAAATTCAGCAATGTACAGGTTGCCTAAGAGATCAGTAACAACAATAAGAAGGTGAATAGTGTGATATATACGTATTTCTACCTGATGAGTCGATGCAAAGTCCATCGGGATTAAACAACGCCGCGCTACTCGCTACTCCTCCATCGCCACTGTAACTACCTGAGCCCGTGCCTGCATACGTTGTGATTATGCCAGTTGATGCAGTGATCTTGCGTACACGGTTGTTACTCCAATCACTAATGTACACATTCCCGCTCGAGTCGATCGCGAGTCCAGCTGCTGAATTGATGGCAGCAGCAGTAGCAGGACCGTTATCACCTGAGTAACTAGCTGTCCCTGTTCCTGCAAAAGTTGAGATCACACTGATGGAATGCGGACTCAGTGATGGGTAGTACGTAGGCACGAAGGTGGGTGCGGCGGTGGGAATGTCGGTGGTGACAGTGATGACCTTCCTTATACGGTTACCATCAGCTTCGCTGACATAAAAGTTTCCAGCGCTATCAAACCGAGCAAAGCAAGGTACATTAATAGTAGCAGAAGTAGCAGCGGATCCGTCACCAGTTGACGAGGCAGAGCCGGTGCCTATCAGCGTGGTAATCACACCTGTTGACACTGTCACCTTGCGAACACGATGATTAAAAGTATCACATATATACAGGTTATCATAGCTGTCGAGCACCACATCAATCGGATAGTTTAACGTCGCACTAGTGGCTTGTATGTTGTCTCCGTTGTACCCTCCTGATGTACTGCCGGTGCCCGCCACAGTGGAGATGATCCCGGTAGACACGGTTATCTTGCGGATCACATTATACGCGCCTAGATCGCTTCCAAAGTACACATTACCCGCGCTGTCAAGATTAACATTTTCAGGATTCTGCACAACTGCGGCAGTAGCTTGTCCTCCGTCTCCACTATATCCCGTTGCGCCGGTGCCTGCAATAGTTGACAGAATACCTGTAGATGCCACGACCTTGCGGATACGATTGTTGCTCCTATCGCCAATATACAGATTACCTACAAGAACAAAGTCGAGTGAGTGCTCATGACTGTAAAAGGATTGTGTTGTTACTTACCAGTGCTATCCACAGCAATGCCTATCGGGTCATACAATGCTGCGGATGTGGCAGCTATATTATCGCTGTTGTAACCACCTGACCCAGTACCAGCTACTGTTGTGATGATGCTAGTAGTGACCTTGCGGATGCGGTTATTGCCGTAATCTGCGATGTACAGATTGCCTAGAGGTGGATGAGTAAGAAAGAAATATATATTTCAGTGCAATGATAGATCCGCACCTGTCGAGTCAATGCACAACCCGTTTGGAGAGCTCAAAGCAGCGCTAGTTGCTACTCCACCATCGCCACTGTAACTTGCTGAGCCAGTGCCCACGTATGTGGTGATGATTCCTGTTGACGCAGTGATCTTACGGACGCGGTGGTTATTGAAATCATTGAAGTACACATTCCCGCTGGAGTCAATTGCAATTCCGTGAGGAGAATTGATGGCCGCTGAAGTAGCCTGGCCGTTATCCCCAGAATAACTGCCAGTCCCCGTGCCGGCAATGGTCGAGATCACACTGATGGAGTGCGGACTCAATGATGGATATGAAGTAGGACTAACACTTGGTGCGGCTGTGGATGGCGCCATGGTGGGACTCATGCTATGAAGAGAAGAAATATAATAAGACGACATGAATGGTATGAATAGATGGATGCTGGGATGGGCCAAGTGCCTCGCGGGGAGAAATGATAGAACACTAATCGGTAATTACCTGGGAGAGTCCGTTGACACCGCAGTCACCTTGCGGATGCGCTGATTATGAACATCAGCGATGTACATATTGCCTAAGCGGAGAGTGTGAGCAGCCGTTCAACTGTTTGAATAGTAAGAAGGTACCTGACGCATCTATAGCGATTCCAACCGGCAAATTAAATGCCGCCGACGTGGCCGCGCCTCCATCGCCGCTGTAACTACCAGTGCCTCCGCTGCCGGCGAAGGTGGTGATGATATTTGTCGATGCCGCAACCTTGCGAATACGTTGATTACTACAATCAGCGATGTACAAGTTACCTAGGTAGGAGGATGATGAGTGGTTAAGGATGGTATTGTGCTGGAAAGCGTGTACCTGATGAGTCGAGTGCGACTCCGTAGGGATTATACAATGCCGCTGACGTAGCTGGACCGTTATCGCCGCTGTAACTCTGAGAGCCGGTGCCTGCAACGGTGGTAATTATTCCTGTTGACACCGTCACCTTGCGGATGCGCTGATTAGTGTCGTCGGCGATGTACACGTTGCCTGGAAGTAGAAAGATAAATCATTAACTAACAATTATTGTAACATGTGTACTGAATCTACCTGATGAGTCTACTCCAACTCCTTGTGCATACGTCACTGCCGCCGACGTGGCTTGACCCCCATCGCCGTAAAAATTACAGTCGCCGTTACCGGCAAAGGTAGTCATGACATTAGTTGACGCTGCCACCTTGCGGATGCGGCAATTCATTCTGTCGACGATGTACATGTTTACCGATGAGTCTACTGCGACCCCCATCGGTCTATAAAGTGTCGCTGACGTAGCTGGGCCGCCATCTCCACTGAACCCTTGAGAACCGGTTCCAGCGACGGTGGTGATAATCCCTGTGGAGATCGTCACCTTGCGGACACAGTGGTTGTATTCCTCGACAATATACATGTTGCCTAGGTGAGTAAACAGTAAAAAGAGTCGTGTTCGCTGCATGGGTAAAGGCGGTACCTGAGGAATCCGTTGCAATATCGTTTGGACTATTGAATGTGGCCGCAGTCGCTTGACCTCCATCGCCAGAGTAGCTCTGACTGCCGGTTCCAGCAAACGTGGTGATGATTCCCGTTGATGCTGTCACCTTGCGGACACGTTGGTTACTAGTATCAGCGATGTACACGTTGCCTAGAAGAGAGTAAGAGTTACGTTGCCGCCGAGTATGTTGATTCAATGAGAAATAGGTACCTGACGCATCTACACCGACTCCACCTGGATAATACAATGTTGCAGCTGTCGCCTGACCGTTATCGCCACTGAAACTACTAGTCCCTGTTCCGGCAATCGTGGAGATGATGAACACCGAGCTCGGACTCAGACTTGGGTAGTTACTGCTGGGTGCTGCTGTAGATGGCAATGCCGTGGTTGGTGTCACACTAGGTGATATGGGTAAGTACATAAGTGGGTGCGAGGGAAGGTGGCGCATATGGTAATCGTTACCTTGGTTTGTTGGTGGACGGCACTGCAGTCGGTGCAACACTATAAAAATATCAACGATGAGGTGAGGACAAGACATAGAGGAGGGATTCGTACCTGGGTATGCCGGTGCTGACAGTAACAACTTTCCTCACGCGATAACCGTGAGCTTCAGTTATATAGTAGTTGCCTGCGCTATCAAAGCGACTATAACCAGGTGCATTAACAGTAGCCGAAGTAGCCGCGGATCCGTCACCTGTTGATGACGCGGTGCCAGTGCCGACAATGGTGGTAATCAGACCGGTTGACACGTCGACCTTTCGAAGACGATGATTATACAAGTCGGAGATGTACAGGTTACCATAGCTGTCCAGAACGATACCCCAAGGATCATACAACCTAGCAGCCGTAGCTTGTATGTTATCTCCATTGTACCCTCCTGATGTACTACCGATGCCGGCTACTGTGGAAATGATCCCTGTGGAGACAGTTACCTTGCGAATGACGTTGTAAGCTTCATAATCACCAAAGTAGACGTTACCTGCATTATCGAGGGTAATTCCATGAGGACTCTTGATAGTAGCAGCAGTAGCTGCACCGCTATCACCACTGTACCCCGCTACACCCGTTCCAGCGATGGTGCTGATGATCCCTGTTGACACTGTCACCTTGCGGATACGATGATTGCCGTAATCACTGATGTACACGTTACCTATATAGTGTCAAGAGATTACTATGCATAATAGCAGAACTGAAAGCACTTACCAGAGCTATCTGTAGCCACTCCTACCGGGTTATATACAGCCGCCGATGTGGCAGCTCCTCCATCGCCACTGTAACTCCCGCTACCTGTACCGGCAATTGTTGTAATTATACTTGTTGATAAAGTCACCTTGCGGACACGGTGGTTGTTACAATCACTGATGTAAAGTTCGTCTAGAGAAGATAGGGTAGATTAGAGCAGATCAAACGAAGTATATTGCCTCGTTGGAACCTGAAGTGACACATACTTCGTGTGGATGATATAATCCCGCCGACGTGGCAGCTCCGTTATCCCCGCTGAAGCTAGTGCTACCAGAACCGGCGATCGTGGTGATGATTCCCATTGAGATTGTCACCTTGCGGACACGGTTATTACCAGTATCAGCGATGTAGATATTGTCGTTTGAATCGATTGCAATTCCGAGTGGATTATTGACGGCAGCAGATGTAACGGGACCGTTATCACCGCTGTAAGAAGCTGACCCAGTTCCTGCAATGGTTGAGATGATACTGATGGAGTGCGGACTCAAAGAGGGGTAGTACGTAGGAGTTAATGTCGGAATAGTTGTGGGTATGAATGTGGGCCCTGCTGAGGGCGACGTGGTGGGAGCAGCGCTAGATAAAGCGAATAAGCAACTATATATTACAATAGAGATTAGTAAGGAATCATACCTCGGGTTCCAAGAGGGAGTACTTGTCGGACGTGCTGTTGATGGTGTTGATGTAGGCTCGCCAGGAAGAGGTGTCGGTAAAGCAGTCGGTACTACACTGGGTGCGGCTGTAGGTATGTCGGTGCTCACCGTTACGACTTTCCGTATTCGACTGCCATCATCTACATTAATCGCGCCGCATTCAGAGATATAGTAGTTGCCCGCACTATCAAAACGGCTATAACAAGGTCCACTAGTAGTGGCCGAGGTAGCCGCGGATCCATCACCTGTTGACGAGGCAGTCCCAGTGCCAACAATAGTGGTAATCACTCCGGTTGACATGTCGACCTTGCGGATTCGGTTGTCGCCACGGTCGCATATGTACAGGTTTCCATAGCTGTCGAGTACCACGTCGTGAGGATCGTACAAGGTCGCACTTGTAGCTTGTATGTTGTCGCCGTTGTACCCTGTCGCTGTGCTTCCAGTGCCTGCAACTGTGCTGATGATTCCAGTTGATACAGTGATCTTGCGGACCACGTTGTAAGCACCCCTATCACCAAAGTACACGTTACCCGCACTGTCAAGGTTGATTCCTCCTGGATACTTAATATTGGCAGACGTGGCTTGTCCGTTATCACCGCTGTAGCCTGCAGTCCCAGTGCCAGCAGTTGTGGTTATAATTGATGTAGACGCGGTGATCTTGCGAACTCGATTATTGATAAAGTCACTGATATACACGTTACCTATGGAGATATCAAGAAATGAGTCGTCATATCGCAGCAGCACATATTACTTGCGCTTACCTGATGAATCCACGGCCACTCCTCCTGGCCTATTCAGTGTCGCGCTAGTTGCCGGGCCGTTATCACCACTGTAACTAGCTACCCCAGTCCCTGCAATAGTAGAGATCACACTCGTTGATGCTGTCACTTTGCGGATGCGGTGATTGCCGTATTCAGCGATGTAGAGATTGCCTAAATAGGATTGATAATACAGATGACGTCGTAATAACACAGTGATATTTTTTAGTGAGTCATACCTGAAGTGTCCATGCAGAGGCCATCCGGAGAGCTCAAAGCCGCGCTACTTGCTACTCCTCCATCGCCATTATAACTTGCTGAGCCAGTGCCCGCGTACGTGGTGATGATACCCGTTGATGAGGTTATCTTGCGTACACGGTGGTTATTAAAATCATTGAAGTACACATTCCCGCTGGAGTCAATTGCAATTCCAGTAGGTACATTGATGGCCGCTGATATAGCTGGTCCGTTATCGCCGCTATAAGAAGCCGACCCAGTTCCTGCAAAAGTTGAGATCACACTGATGGAATGCGGACTCAATGAGGGGTAGTATGTAGGCACGAAGGTGGGTGAGGCACTATGTAGTGAGCATAATTAATGCAATAGTGAGAAGTATGCACTTGTAGTTGTATTAGGAAAATCTACCTGGGAGTATAGCTGGGTGCGGAGGTTGGTATGTCGGTGGTGGTGACAGTTGGCGTCACGCTAACGAAGGTAGTGTGAGTAAATAAGTACAAATAGTAATAGGAAGCAGGAGGGTAAGTGCGTACCTGGGAATAGAAGTGGTTGCAGTAACCGACACCTTGCGGACGCGGTTATTGCTATAATCTGCGATGTAAAGATTGCCTGGAGAGTGCAGAAGGAGCCGTTAGTAATGAGAGAATAAGAGGAAGAGATTTATATTCGTACCTGATGAGTCGAGCGCGACTCCTGTTGGTAAATTCAATGCTGACGAGGTCGCCGCACCTCCATCGCCACTGAAACTGCCACTCGTGCTACTACCGGCGACTGTGGTGATAATCCCTGTTGAGATAGTCATCTTGCGGATGCGATTATTGGATGAGTCAGCGATGTACACGTCGCCTAGTTAGAGAGTAAAGAGTAATAGATATAAACAAAAATAATGGGTACATTTCCCTACCTGATGCGTCTAGACTGACTCCGGATGGACCATCCAACCCCGCCGATGTGGCAGGGCCGTTATCGCCGCTGAAACTGCCACTCGTACTACTACCGGCGATGGTGGTGATGATTCCCGTTGAGACCGTCACCTTGCGGATGCGGTTGTTGTTATAGTCCCCAATATACACGTTACCTAGTAACATGGTGTAAGTCGAATGATTTTATGAAGTGGGTGTTGAGTTCATACCTGCTGAGTCAAGCGCGACTCCGAATGGATTATTTAATGCTGCACTCGTGGCCTGGCCGTTATCACCCGAGTAGCTAGCACTTCCAGTACCGGCGAAGGTGGTGATGATTCCCGTTGAGACCGTCACCTTGCGGATACGGTTATTACCAACATCAGCGATGTACACGTTGTCTAGCAAAATAATTTTATTAGATAAGTATGTGTCCAAAAGATAGTATTTTTGAAATTTACCTGCTGAATCGAGCGCGACTCCTATTGGATAATTCATTGTCGCCGAAGTTGCAGGACCGTTATCACCGCTGTAAATAGTACTTCCAGTACCGGCGATGGTGGTGATGATGCCTGTTGACACCGTCACCTTGCGGATACGGTGGTTACCATTGTCAGCGATGTACACGTTACCTAGAGAGGGAATGAAACGTCAGAAATGTTAGCAAGAAAAGTCAAAATTAAAAGGAACCAGTTGAGTCGACCGCGACTCCGTAGGGATGATACATTGTCGCTGATGTGGCAGGACCGTTATCACCAGAGTAACCACTTGCCCCAGTACCGGCGATGGTTGTGATGATTCCTGTGGAGACCGTCACCTTGCGGATACGATTGTTACTGTAATCGGTGATGTACACGTTGCCTAAAGGGAGAAGTGAGTCAGTGTAAAGAATGACACAAGAAGCAAGTAGCGTTACCTGATGCATCGCACGTGACTCCGAATGGATTATTCAATTTCGCCGACGTGGCAGCTCCGTTATCGCCACTATAACTGCCGCTGGTGCTGCTACCGGCGATCGTGGTGATGACGTAATCCGTGCTCGGACTCTGACTGGGATAGTAAGTCGGAGTAGTCGTGGATGGCACAATAGTTGGACTCATGCTACGAAGAAGAAACAATGAATTTAACAACATAAAGATAGAAAATGGGATTAATTACCTGGGAGAGCTCGTGGTAGCAACCGACACCTTGCGGACACGGTGATTGTAAGAATCGGCGATGTACACGTTGCCTAGAGCAGGAGGAAAAGGTAACAACTAACTGCAGTAAAAGTGAAGGCTGAGAGTACCTGACGCATCTAGACCGACTCCGTGTGGATTATACAATGCCGCCGACGTGGCTGGGCCGTTATCGCCGCTGTAAGTAGTTGCACCTGTACCGGCGAAGGTGGTGATAATCCCTGTGGAGACCGTCACCTTGCGGATACGATTATTGTGAATATCAGCGATGTACACGTTGCCTGGCGAGGGAATAAGAAAGGGATCAGGCGAAATCTAGAAATTTATGAATAAACAGCGGTACCTGACGTGTCTAGCGAAACTCCGTAGGGATAATACAATGCCGCACTAGTGGCCGGGCCGTTATCGCCGCTGTAAGTGGTGCTTCCTGTACCGGCGATGGTGGTGATGATGCCCGTTGAAATCATCACCTTGCGGATGCGTTGGTTATATTGATCCGCGATGTGCACGTTGCCTAAAGGGAGTAAGGAAGGCAATATCCTAACCAAAAAGTACTAATAAACTTACCTGATGTATCGAGCGTGACACCGCATGGGTAATTCAATGCCGCCGCCGTGGCCGGACCGTTATCACCGCTATAACTGCCAGTACCTCCACTACCGGCGATAGTTGTGATGATTCCTGTGGAAACCGTCACCTTGCGGATACGTTGGTTACCATGATCGCCGAAGTACACGTTGCCTGACGTATCGAGTGCGACTCCTTGAGGGTAATTCAGTGCCGCACTAGTGGCCTGACCGTTATCACCGCTGTAGCTACTAGTCCCAGTACCGGCGATGGTGGTGATAATCCCTGTGGACACTGTCACCTTGCGGATACGGTGATTATGAGTATCAACGATGTATACGTTGCCTGTAGGATGAAGGTAACGTAAAAAGCAATAAATAACAAAAAATTAAGAATTTCTCACCTGACGCATCTAGACCGATTCCGGAGGGACCATACAATGTCGCCGACGTGGCAGCGCCGTTATCACCCGAGTAACTGCCACTAGTGCTGCTACCTGCGATGGTGGTGATAATCCCTGTGGAGACCGTTATCTTGCGGATTCGGTTATTAGAATAGTCACTGACGTACACGTTGCCTGGAGGGAGGAAAGAGGTGAACGTTGACAAATCACAATAGGTACGAAGTAGGGTTACCTGCTGCATCCAGGACGACCGAGATTGGAAAATTCATTGTCGCCGACGTGGCAGCACCATTATCTCCAGAGTAACTAGCTGTGCCAGTACCGGCGATGGTGGTGAGGACGTAAGCCGTGCTGCTCGGACTCATACTGGGTGTGGACGTGCTGACCAGCGTCGGTTCTATAGTCGGCGTCACGCTAACGAAGGTAGTGTGAGTAATAAAGTACAGCTAATAGTAACAGGAAGAGGGGAAAGGCTTACCTGGGAATAGAAGTCGTTGTAGTAGCAACCGTCACCTTGCGGATGCGGCTATTGTCTGTGTCCGCGATGTAAAGATTGCCTAGTAAGAAAGTGGAGAAGGAGCCGTTACTAATGAGTGAATGACGAGAAGAGATTTATCTGCGTACCTGATGAGTCAAGTGCAACACTTCGTGGACTAAATGTTGCCGATGTGGCATCTCCTCCATCGCCACCGTAACTAGCCGTTCCCGTGCCGGCGACTGTGGATATAATCCCTGTGGAGGCTGTCACCTTGCGAATGCGGCTACTACCAGAATCAGCGATGTACACGTTACCTAGTTAAGAGTAAAAGTAATGAACAGAAACAAGAGACCTAAGTACTTCCCACTACCTGACACGTCTAGACTGACTCCAGTTGGATACCTTAATGTCGCACTTGTTGCGGGTCCGTTATCGCCGCTGTAACTACTTGTTCCAGTACCGGCGAAGGTAGTGATAATCCCCGTTGAGACCGTCACCTTGCGGACAACATGGTTGTTATAATCAACGATGTACACGTTGCCTAGAGGAGTAACATGTTGGAAGTCTGATACTTTAATGAAGTGGGTGTTGATTTCATACCTGATGCATCGAGCGCGACGCCAGTTGGCTTACTCAATGTCGCGCTAGTGGCAGCTCCTCCATCGCCGCTGTAACTAACCGTTCCCGTACCGGCGATGGTGATGATAATCCCTGTGGAGACTGTCACCTTGCGGACTCGATAATTATCAGTGTCAGCGATATACACGTTACCTAGAGATTATATTAATAGGTAAATTGTGTATCCGAAAGATAATAATTTTGATTTCGTACCTGATGCGTCGAGTGCAACTCCTTCTGGACTGTTCAATGCTGCCGACGTGGCAGGACCATTATCACCCGAGTAACTGCCACTAGCTGTGCCGGCGATGGTGGTTATGATTCCCGTTGACACCGTCACCTTGCGGATACGGTAATTACTTTGATCAGCGAAGTACACGTTGCCTAGTTGAAGGAATATGTAATAAAAGTAAGCAAGAAAAGTCAAAATTAAAAGGAACCTGTTAAGTCGAGCGCGACTCCGTAGGGAATACTCAATGCCGCCGATGTTGCAGGACCGTTATCACCCGAGTAACTCCAAGTCCCAGTACCGGCGATCGTGGTAATAATCCCTGTGGAAACCGTCACCTTGCGGACACGATTGTTATAAGTATCACCGATATACACGTTGCCTAGGTAAGGAATGAGTACTTTGATTATGAGAGCATCTTATGGCTTCGTACCTGACGCGTCTACCGCGACTCCGTAGGGATATTTCAATCCCGCCGATGTGGCAGTTCCGTTATCGCCGCTGTAACTCGTAGATCCAGTACCGGCGATGGTGGTGATGATATCTGTGCTCGGACTCGATGATGGGTTGTAAGTAGGAGCATTACTTGGCGTTTGCACTGTGGATGGCGCAAGCGTGGGAATGGCACTAAATAATAGTATCAATAGTAAGTAAGATAGCAGAAAGCAACGGTTGTATATAATGAAATTGATTTTTACCTCGGAACCATGCTGGGTGTATAACTTGGTGTGTACGTAGGTGAGTAACTAGGCTGTTGAGTCGATGGCACGGCACTTGGGATAGTAGTACTTGGTGTACACGTAGGTGTAGTCGTGGTTATTACGGTGGGTGAAGTTGTGGGTATTACTGAGGGTGTTACAGTTGGCATTAGTGAGGGTGTAGCACTGGGTAAAGACTCCAATGTGGTAATAACAACTTTACCAGTTCCCGTATTCGTTCCATTCGTGTTAACAAGTATTATGCTGGATGAGCTGTAGGATGAGCCGCCACCTCCAGCGTCATAATTCGATGAACCGCCTCCGTAGTAGCCACCGCCACCTCCCGAGTTCCAGTGGTTGGCATTACCTCCGTATCCACTTGATTCACAGCCGCCACACACATCGCCTCGTTCACCTACACCTGCTCCGCCGCTTCCACCACCTGCTCCTCCTTTGCCGTAGAAGCCTGCACCACCACCTGCTCCCGCAACAACTAAACGAGTACTAGTATCACTTGCAATCGTTCTTATTTCCGATGAACCGCCACCGGGTTGTGGACACACATTTGCACCACTATTACAACCATTAAAGTTAGAACAAGAATAACTATAACCTCCACCATTGGGGTAACCGCCACCAAAGTTCGATGAACTTTGACCTCCCACTAGCACATACAATGTTGTACCTGAAGTAACGGTGAGGATTGTTTTGATGTAACCACCTTTACCTCCACTATAGCATGCATTGGTGCCACCTTCTGCTCCGTAGGCCTCAACCATCAAGTATTGAATACCACTTGGAACTGTATAACTCTGAGAAGATCCAGTGTAACTAAATGTTGTTACGGTGCTGATAGTGGGCGCTGCTGTTGGAGTGTCGTTAACCGCGATTACCTTCCTCACTCGATTACCTTTACCATCTGTAATGTTACTTCCATCACCGCTATAAGTTGCACTGCCTGTACAACACGCCAGCTGCAATAACATAAACAAAAGCAGTATTCTACTCATGTATGCTTCGCTTGTCAAGCCAAATTCAATTTAGTTCACTCTTCTACTCAAAAACCTTACAAGCGACTTTGGTTACCTTTTTCTCGGAAGTCTTCCTTGTTGACTAGAAGTCGTAACACGAGCCCCGACCCGGCGGCCCTAATAACCACCATAACATCTGAAAGTGTTGCTCTTCCACGGCTTCTACTGCGTTCGCGGCAATCATTGACTCGTTTTGATGCAGTTTGCCAGTGCTTTCAGGTCTCTGAGGTGTCCAGAGTCCTGCTGATCACAGCTGCGTTTCTGCGCTGAAGGAGTCAGTTTATATACGCAGTGACGCAGTCTATTATTGTGATAATTCATTCATTTTACTTCATTTCTGTCATCATTTGTTTATTTATACTTGAATGGATCCTGAATACTTGGTGCAACTACCGTATTAGCAGAGAGATGAGAGGTGGATAAAGGAAAAAAAAGCTTGTTATGTAAGACATAAATTTTACTTATAATTAGATTTTTCTCTTGTTCCTGGACTCCAACGACTCCCTGCCGCGGAAGCTCTGCTGGCTAAACAACTTCCTGGTGTTATCCATTGAGCTCACAGCAGGACTCGCACTACTACTACTGCTGCTTGCACCCGCATTCTTGAGTAATGGGTTCTCGGTGACAATGGTAGCATCACCACTCTCTTTCTTTGCTTGTTTCGTCGACGCCGACGGCTTGCTGCTGCTCTGCTTGGCGCTGGAGAAGGTGGTCTTGCTGAATAAGTCTTCGTATAAGTTATACGCTTTGATGAATGATTTCCTTGTGCCTGTTTTGAACTGCTTTCTCTTGCCGTTCTTCCACTCCTCGAACAGTTCG
>JACCDO010119734.1_pt1 | contig 36336 bp, 48 predicted proteins | sample 7446101 | NCBI WGS metagenome assembly JACCDO01 (sample SAMN15323440, study PRJNA562643) | freshwater metagenome | isolation source: river surface water | place: USA:Blue River Watershed | collected 2017-08-16 | reverse complement strand
CTATTGATTTATTTTTTCATCTATTATATGATTCAGCCTACATTTTTAATACAGAATTTAGAGGAAATTCTAATTTAGATATAATTAAACCACTTTGGTTATATAGATTTTGGAAACATCAAACTGGAGGTGGTATGGTTATATCTAGATCGGTAAAAGACTTAGAAAAATTATTAAAATATAAAAAAGTTCTAAATGATTTAAAGTTAATATTAAGTTCGAATAATAGTTTTATAAGTTTAGATTATTATAAATATCTAATGATTAGTAGATCAATTGTTATACAGAGAGAGGATAAAATAAATAATTTAGTGAATGAATAGAATTGATTTAAAAATTTTCAAAAGTCCGGGTATTCATACAATAGAATATGATACAGATATATGGCCATCACAAAAAATAAAAAAAATAGAAAAAATAATGGAAAAAATTTTAGAAAAAGAACAAGTTTTAAGATATGGTGAAAATCCACATCAAAATGCTAAGTTTATAGGCAATTTAGATGATATTTTTACCAAAATCAGCGGAAAAGAATTATCATATAATAATCTTTTAGATATTGATGCTGCTGTTAGATTATCTAAAGATATTGAAGGTGGTCATTTTGCAATTCTAAAACACAACAACGCTTGCGGATTGTCATCAAATCAAGATTCGGTTGAATGTTGGAAAGAGGCTCTTGCTTGTGATCCAGTATCTGCATTTGGTGGTGTTATAATTACAAACTTCCATATAACTATTGACTTAGCAAAAGAAATAAACTCACTATTTTTTGAAGTATTACTTTCACCTTCGTTCAGTGATGAGGCGTTAGAGATACTAACAAAAAAAGAAAATAGAATTATTCTCAAAATAAATTCTTTAGATTTTGATAATAAGCAAGTTAGAACCTGTTTGAATGGTGTATTAGAGCAAGATTCTGATAATAAGGTAGAATCAGTAGATGATTTTAAATATGTTACTCAAAATGTACCAACAAATTCTGAAATAAATGATCTTTTATTAGCAAATAAATTAGCTAAACATTCTAAAAGCAATACAATTATTCTTATTAAAAATGGCCAATTAGTAGGTAGTGGTGTAGGTATGACAAGTCGTGTAGATGCCTTAAAACATGCTATTTCAAAGGCTAATGAATTTGGATTCAATTTAAAAGGATCAGTAATGGCATCTGATGCTTTTTTTCCATTTCCAGATTGTGTTGAAATAGCATCAACAGTTGGAGTTACTTCAATTATACAACCAGGTGGTTCTATAAAAGATAATTTATCAATTGATATGTGTAATCAAAAAGGCATTTCAATGGTTTTAACAGGAGTTAGACACTTTAAACATTAGTCTGATGAGAGTCATGAGCTTGTAATATATAAGTTCATGTATAATGTTTATTTAATTTCTTCTGAGATTGAAGGTGATATATGTTATAAAATTGGATACACAAAACGTGATCCAAAAATAAGAATAAGAGAAATGAAAACTGGAAATGCTTCTGAATTGAAGCTTATAGATAGCTTTCAATCTAAGTGGGGAACACAAATAGAATCTAGATTACATAGACATTTTAGTCATAAGAAGATATCAGGTGAGTGGTTTAGGCTCGAAAGAGAAGAATTATCTAAATTTAGGGAAATTTGTGAGATGACTCATAACAATTTTGAGCTTATGTCTAATGAAAACTCTTGGTTTAAGACATCTCAAGTATTTAAAAAGTTTAATTAGTTCTTTTCAGAAGCATATTTAACACCCATTATAGTACCAATTATACTGAATGCGTTTGTTAAAAGTATACCTATTATATTACTCCAAGTAGACCCGATTACACTAGTATCAACTCCACTCATAATGGCCATAGCATACATTCCAGTTGTAGTAACACCTACTCCTAATATTACAAAAAGAGAGACTTTAACGATTGTTCCAATTAATTCAAATTGAGTTTTTTTCTGCATTATATCTAAGTCATTTTCAGCATTTTCTTTTGCCCTTTCAGCTTCAAGTCTTGCCACCTCTGACTTTTGTACAGCGTCTTTCAATTCTTCCTGCATCTTCTCATTATCTTCCCTCCATTGTAATAGTTCATTATTTTGTGATTCAATTTGTTCTTTTGATTCTTCAACATTTTTCAATGTTTGTTCCAAGTCTTGCATTATTTTACTATTTTCCTCATTAAGTTTACTTAGTTCACTATTTTGCGATTGAATTTTTTTAGTAATTTCAAGTCTTTTTCTTCTAGACTCTCGATCTTTTTCAGCAGCATCTTTTAAATACTGCTCAAATTCTGGATCATCTCCTTCAATTAGCTTAATAATATTACCTTCCAAGTAAATATTCTTAGACTTAGCTAACTCTAAAAGTTGTTTTTTATCTTCTTTACTTAATTTCATTACTTATAAACCTTAAAAGGTAGTTTTCTATTTTTATATCCATCAAAGTCTTTCTTAAAGTCCTCAAGTCTTGGCTCAATATCATCAGACTTAATAATCCAAAACTGTGCACCAGCCTGAACAGCCTTAGCCTGTTCTTCCGGCTCATTTGATGATGAAATTATACCAATAACAACATGGTTTCCATATTCAAAATTTATTTTTCGAATAAGCTCAATACCATCAAAGGATGAACCAATTATGTTTAAATCAACAAAAACACATTCTGGTCTACCATTAGGATCTTTTTGCCACTGAGCAAATAATTTAGCAGCCTCATCAGAACTGTCAATACTTTGTAAAGAGAGAGAGATGTCGAGTAAGCTACAAGCATCTTCAAAAACTAAGTGGAATAAGCTCTCATCATCCACTAATAAAATTGAATCAATCATTTTTTTTAATTTTTATTTTTATTTTGGTACCTATTTCATTTTTTTCACAATTTAAATTAAAACCATGTTCAGTTAAAATTGCTAAACATATATTCAAACCCAATCCTGAAACTTCACCATCTATATCTTTGTTTTTTTTCTTTGAATAAGAATACAGTAATTTTTCAAATTCTTTTTGTGTCATTCCTCGGCCGTTATCTTGTACAATTAAATCACCATCTTCCATATAAATTCTTACTATCTTTTTTTCATTATCATTATATTTCAATCCATTTTTTATTAAATTATCAACAGCATTACAAAATAAAACTTCATTAACATCCAGTTTTACTAACTCATCAATTTCAACTTGTGACTGGTAAGAAGTATTTGATAAATATTTATTCAATATCTCTTTTAAATCTACTTCACTTTTATTTAAAACTACATTTTGTTTAACTAAATTAGTAAACTCATAAACACTCTTATATACTTTTTGAGTGTGTGATAGACCTTCTTTAATCATCTTAATAGAACCATCTATTTTTAAATTATTAATATCATCAATAGAAAGTCTTTTTTCTAAAGATGTTAGTCCACGTGGCATATAAGTATTAATGCCACTGTGCATATCGTGTCTTATTATTCTTGCCGCGTGCTCAAGATAGGTATTTTTCTTAGCTAAATCTTTTAATTGACTTTCTATCTCTTCATCTTGAACTCTTATTGTCTTTCTTTGAAGAAGAACAACAATCGCAAGCACTAAAAGTGAAATTCCAATAGAGGCCCAAATTAAATAATTTTTCAATTTATCTTTTTCAACACTTAATTCATCCTTTTCAACTATTAGATCATCTCTTTCAATATTTAAATCTACTATTTGCTTTTCTTTCTTTAATATTTTTATAGTACCATCTTTAGCTTCAATAATTTCTTCATCAGCTTTTTGAGCAATTAAAGCCTCTTTCTCTTTAATTAACTTTTCAATTTGACTATCTAACATCTCTGCCAACTTTTTCATATCTTCTTTTGTAGCATTATCATATGACTTTGGAAGACTTTCTAAAAACTCTTTATCTTTTTTTAAGCTTTCTATTTCAGTAAGAGGTTTCTCTTCTTTTACCTGATCAAATACCTTTTCAGGTTCAACTTCTTTAACTTGTAATATCTCAACATATCCTCTTGATTTTGCGAGATAATAGTCAGCTTCCTCATACTTACCTCTATTATAAAGAATTTTACCAATCTCTTTATAAATTTTAGAATCTTCTTTTGATATTTTTCCAGATTTAAGATTATTTTTATCTAATTTATTTATCAAATTGGTTATTTCAACATCATTAGTCGCTGGCAAATCCCATTTCATTTTATCTTGTGAAAATGAAAATAGACAAATAAACAAAAATCCAATAACTATTAAATTTTTCATTTTTTTAGAGAATTATTTTTTTTATTCTGAAAAATGGATTTTTTCTCAGGACTATCTTGGTATTCTTTTGGTTCGCTTAATAAGTAAAATCCTTCACCATTTACTCTAATAACTATTACCTCCTGTGGCTTGTATGGTGTAACTACTTTATAAGGATATTTTAAAATAACTGGTCTTCTTTTTTCCCTATAAAATGTTGCCCATTCAGGTTGAAAAACTTGAGGATAATCTCTATTGACTTGTTTCCAAAATGCAATATCAGGTTCTTTTATAGAACCATTTCTTCTAAAAAGAATAATTTTACCACTATGTTTGTTTCCCCAGAATGCATATGTTGATAAATCCATATATTTAATAGTGGAATCTGTCCAATCATAATACAACCAGGCATTATCAATAGCAGTCTCCATTACCCAGTGTTCAATCTTTAAAAGTTTTGTTTGAATACTATCTTTTGTAATTGAATCTGTTTTAGTAACAACTACTAAACTATCAATAATCTTATTAGAAGATAGTTGAATACTGTCTTTTTCAGCTTGTATAGATTCTAAGTATTCAATTCTCTTCTCAAGTAATTCAATTTGAAGCTTATACTTATCATTTCTACTTCTTTGGTTACTAACCATTAAGTCTAATCCCTCAAATTGATCATTTGTCATAATAACTACAGAATCACCCTTAAACACAGTTTTTATAGGATATTGACTATATCCAAAAAGACTAATAAACATGAAAAATAAAAAAACCACATTTTTCATACATTTAGATTTATTTTTAATTGAGTCCCGCCTTCCCTCATTTTATCACAAGTTATCGTAAATCCATGCTCTTCAAGTATGGCAATGCAAATATTTAATCCGAGGCCAGTACCTGTTTCTTTTTGACCTTCTTTTCTTGTATAAGGTTGTTTTAAAATATCAAAATCTTTTTGAGACATGCCTCTACCATTATCCTCAATGTAAATAATATTGTCTATTCTATATATTTTTACAAATTTTGAATTACTGTCATTGTATTTAAGACCATTTCTAATTAGATTATCTAAAGCTGTGCAAAAAAGAGCATCATTAACTTCAAAAAATCCTAAATCATCTATAATGACTTGATTAGCATATGCTGTGGATGATAAATAATCTTTTAAAATAGAGGTTAAGTCAAATTCAGATTTATTTAAAGTTACATCTTTTTTAACTAAATTAGTAAACTCATAAACACCTTTATAAACTTTTTGAGAATGTCTTAAACCATCTTTTATCATTTTTAAAGGTGATTCAATTTTTAAATCTTTAATTTGCTGTTCAGATAACCTTCTTTCAAGTGAACTTATTCCTCTTGGAATATAGGTATTAATGCCAGAATGCATATCATGTCTTAATATTTTTGCAGCATGTTCGAGATATGTATTTTTCTTCTCAATTTCTTGTGATTGTAAAACTTTTTCTGTGACATCAGTAGCAATTTTCATAATTCTGATAATTTTACCATCATTATCAAGAATTGGATTATAAGTGGCCTGTAACCAAATCTCTTCTCCATTCTTCTTATTTCTCATAAATTGAGAAGACATATATTTACCACTACTAAGTTCATTCCAGAATTGTTTATATTCTTCTGATTCTGAATAATCTTTAGAAACAAATAGTCTATGATGTTGACCAATAAGCTCTTCAGATTTATACCCCATGACATCACAAAATTTTTGATTAGCAAATTTAATATTACCAGATAAATCAAATTCTATTACAACATTTGAATTATTAATAGCATTCATTCTATTTCTAATGTCAAGTTCTTTTCTCTTTACTTCAGAAACATCATATCTTATTGACATAAACCCCTTTAATTTGCCATTAGAGTCAAACTCAGCCTTTATATATGAATCAACCCAATACAAATGTCCATTCTTTGATCTATTTGTTACAATAGAGTTCCAGATTTTTTTATCTTTAACAGTTGTTTTATACATATGTCTCCACAACTCTTTAGGATGTATTCCAGAATTAACTATATTATGATCTTTTCCAATCACCTCTTCTAAACTCCAACCAGAAACTTTACTAAATTTATCATTTACATAGGTAATTTTTCCATTTGCATCAGTTTTACTAACAAGAACTGAAGTATCTACAAATTTTTCAAATTCTAAAATTTCTTTATTAAGTTGATTTGTTTCACTAACTGAATATCCAAATGAATATATTGATGATAATAATTGAGCGAAATTTATTTCACTTTCTAACCATTCTCTTTTTTTAAAACTTTCAATGCAAATAACACCTATAATATTACCTTTGTAATAAATTGGAACATCTAGCATAGATTTTATGCCTAATGGCTTTAAATATGTATTCAAAAAGCAAGATGTAGCTGGATGTTTTTCAGCATCGTTTGCAATAATTACTGGATCTATATCTAAGTGTTGAAAATATTTACTATAATCTTTTTCAAATAGTTCTATATCTTTGTACCACTTTTTCTCTATACTAACATATAATTGTTGACATATAATAGATGATTTATCGACATTATAAAGCCAAATAGAACATCTATCAGCACATATTGATTCAGTTACCACTTTAGTAAGTTCCTTTCCACTTTCTTCTAAATTACCTCTAAAAAATATTTCATTTCTAGTTAAGGAAACTAAACATAAATTAAGATTCTTAGTGTATTTAGAAAGCGATTTTATTCTTTTTGCCTTGCAAATAACAGTTAATAAAAATGCAGTAAAAGATAGAATAAGTGAGAAAGAAGATAAGAGTAAAAAAATACCAATTTGTGAAGTATAATTTATCAAATTAAATGCTAATAAAGACTGAATAGACAGATAAAAAATTATTAATAATACAGAGATTATTAATGTAATTTTAGATTTAATTGACATTACATTGTGTGTGTTTTATTATATATTAACTAAAAATACTATTAAAATTTCAGTAAAAATAAAAAAACCCATCAGATGTCTGATGGGTTTGAATTACAGAGTACCGGTGGTTGGACTCGAACCAACAATAGGATAAACCAATCCGCTTATGAGGCGGACTCCATTACCACATCGGATCACACCGGCATTTGTACCGAAAGTGGGACTCGAACCCACACATCAATGAAGACACCAGCTTTTGAGGCCGGCGCGTCTACCAGTTCCGCCATTTCGGCATTTTGTACCCTCGGTCGGACTCGAACCGACAAGCCAATTGGCACGGTTTCTAAGACCGCTGTGTATACCAATTCCACCACGAGGGCATTTGAGCCATAGAGCGGTAACGATCCGCTTTCTCTAACTTACCAAGTTAGTGTAATAGCCATTTATACGACTACGGCATTTGTTGGAGATATGGGTAACGATCCCATCGCCTCTACCATGTCAAAGTAGCACTCTTCCTCTGAGCTAATCTCCAATATTGAGCCGATGGAGGGACTCGAACCCCCGCTGGACTTTACGTCTCCGGTTTACAAAACCGGTGCTGTCGCCACTGAGCCACATCGGCATTAAATGGAGGAAAGTTCTAAAAGTGGTTTTACTGAGGGACTTGAACCCTCAAAAGTTTGATTTTAAGTCAAATGTGTATACCAATTTCACGAAGTAACACTTTTAATCACCATCCATTTGTTGTCAGTGCGGGTTACGATCCCACCACCTCTTGTGTATCAGACAAGTGCTCTACCAAATGAGCTAACTGACAATTTAGTACCCCGAAGTGGATTCGAACCACTGCCACTTGCATGTAAAACAAGTACGCTCCCATTACGCCACCGGGGCAAGTTGAGCACAGGGAGGGACTCGAACCCCCGATGGTCTTTCGACTACGGCTTTGCAGGCCGTTGCATTCGCCACTCTACCACCTGTGCATTAAGGAAAGAAAATCTCAAAAGAGTTTTGGTTTCGTTGCCAAATTAGAAGTTTGATCGAAGTATCTCTCTCAATTACTATTCCTTGAGCCTCGTACCGGTATCGAACCGATTTATCCAGATTACAAGTCTGGCGCATCACCTTTTATGCTTACGAGGCTTTTGTCGGCAAGGTGGGACTCGAACCCACGTTTTCAACGTACCAACTACAGTTCTCCATCTTATCAGGATGGGCTGGTACTTGCCGTATTTTTTGCTCCCAGGGAGAATTACGATATCTCGACCCCTTGATTAACAGTCAAGTGCTCTGCCTCTGAGCTACCTGGGAATATGTATTTTTTGCGGGCCAGGTGGGTAACGATCCCACTCTCCTCGGTTTAACAGACCGCCGCTGTACCATACTAGCTTCTGACCCTTATATTTTTGCTGACAGTATAGGATTCGAACCTATGTTGGAGCTTTCGCTACGGTGGATTAACAGTCCACTGCCATCGTCCTCTCGGCCAACTGCCAGTATTTTAGTAGTCCCTGCGGGAATCGAACCCACATCCTCGGTTTAGAAGACCGATGTCCTGTCCAGTTGGACGAAGGGACCATTTTTATATTCTCGTCTCGACCCCTTCCAGACAACAGCGGAAAATATCTGGAAGGGGTTAAAACTTTTTGTGACCAAGGAGAGACTCGAACTCTCACGTCCTCACGGACACCAGCTTCTTAGACTGGCGTGGCTGCCATTACACCACTCGGCCTTTTGTACTCCCCATCGGATTCGAACCGATACCTGTACAGGGTTTAAGTCTGTTGCCTCTGCCAATTGGGCTACGGGAGCATATAAATAAAAAAACCCGAACTTTTTACGGTTCGGGTTTGTATTTATTTGGAGTTATTTACTTCATCACGAGATAAATCCAAATTTAGCACAACCCGAACCAGCGGTTCTAATACATAACGTATTATTCACCACCATTGTGAGGTTCAAATTTGTGATATTTAGATTCATTGTTCTCATTATTTCTTATATATTAAAAAGTTTTTCTCTCTTTGTTCTTATTTTATACAAATATAAAATAAAGTTTTAAATATACCAAATATTTTTGTTTTTTTTTCTAAAATAGTGTCTCAACTTGTAACTTTCCTAAGTCCGGTTCTAAGTGATGATTGAGACCATACCGGAGTTTTCTATTTTAGAGATACAAATGTAGGAATTTATTCAGTAACTTCCAAAATTTCTACATCAAAAATTAAAGTTTGTCCAGCTAATGGATGATTAGCATCTACAATAACTTCATTTTCTAATACTTCTCTAACGATGAATGGTACAATCTGGCCGTTTGTATTAGCTTGAAGTGATTGACCAACTTCAATTCCTTCAGGAACATTTGTTTTAGGAACAGTTAAACATAAATCATCTCTATACTCACCATAAGCATCATTTGGAGATATATTTAATGTTACTTTCTCACCTACTGACTTACCAATAACACCGTTTTCAAATCCTGGAATTAGTGACTGCTCACCAATTACAAACTCTAAAGGTTCGCGACCCTCTTTCAATGAAGAATCAAATACTTCATTATTAGTTAAACGTCCAGTATAATGAACTTTAACTTTACTACCTTGTTTAATCATTTTTTAAATTTTTACTTTTTTATTTTATTTTAAATTATCATATAAGTTTAAAGTCCAGACTAAATAACTGGACTTTTAACTTTAACATCTTCACCATATACAATTACACCAACTTTATTCTCAATAGTTGAGAGTGGTGGAAGTTCTACTCGGTCAATAATCCATCTTTCGATTAGGAGATCTGGATTAAGTCTTGCTTGGTGTTTAAGTGGAAGTTTTTCAAGTTCCTCTGGACTAAACTTAGTCAAAACACGCTTTCTTTGAATGTAACTACCCCTCTTAAAGAAAGATGGATAATCATTCCAGTTCACACCTTTTTGGAAAAGAAGTTCTTGTTTTTCAGAACCGTTCTTACCCATAAGGAAGTTGTGTGAGTAGAATTCAGAAGCAGCCATAGTAATAGAGTTCTTGGTTGCGTCTTTTTCCCTCCAGTAGAAAACATTTACAGCTTCTTCAATAGTCGGTACATTAAATACACGACAGTCAAATCTTGGTAATTTATCTTTCTTTTCAGGAAGATATTCAGCAAGTTTAGAGTTGAAGAATACAGAAGCCATTGAAGCAAGGTCTGAAATCATTTTAAAAAGTCTACCGTCAAAGTAGATTTTTGACTCATGACTATCAGAGTACCACATAAGAGTGATTTCATCACTTTGAGTGTAACCACAATTAGCATTAGTCTCTTTAACAAGATACTTAGTGGTTTCAATCATGAGATTTGAAAGCCTTTCATCATAAGGTCTTTTAAGACCTTTAGTAAATTTTGAAAATCCCTTACCATCAAGACGAGCGATCACAGGGATAAGTGGAAGCATTTTGATTCCACAAGTTTGGTTTTCGTAAAATTTCATACGATCACCGAAGGTGTCTTTTCCTTTTTTCATATCTATTTTTCTTTTTTTTTCAAATTTCTTTGAAAATTTTTTTACCACCTTTTGATCAAAGAAAAATGATATGTTATTATTATTTTACAAATATAAGTATTAAAGTTTAATTTTCCAAACTTTTTTATTTAGACAGAATCTTTTATATTTTTTTAAATATAAATTCCATGTTAAATAAATTTTCAGCAATTAGTCCAATTGATGGTAGATATTATGATAAAACAAATAGTCTATCAAAATATTTCTCAGAGTCTGCATTAATAAAATATAGAGTTTATGTAGAAATAAAATATCTAATAGAATTAGACTCTATTTTAGATTTAAAGATACCAAATATCTTAAAACTACAAGATATTTATAAAAACTTTAATGAAAATGACGTTTTAGAGGTAAAAGAAATAGAAAAAGAGACTAATCATGATGTGAAAGCTGTTGAATATTTTTTAAAAAATAAATTAGAATATCACAATCTCTCAGAATATAAAGAATATGTTCACTTTGGACTAACATCACAAGATATAAATAATACTGCGATTCCTTTGATGATTAAAAATTGGCTACAGAATGAGTATTTTTTAGAAATTTATAGTTTATTAAAAAATCTTAAAAATCTATCGAAAGAATGGAAAGATGTTCCGATGTTGTCATATACACATGGTCAACCAGCATCACCGACAAGACTAGGTAAAGAGTTAATGGTCTTTATTGAGAGATTAGAAAATCAGATAAAAGAGTTATCTAATATTCAACTATGTTGTAAGTTTGGGGGAGCAACTGGTAATTTTAACGCACATCACATCGCATATCCAGAAATTGATTGGAAAATTTTCGCTAACAATTTTACAAACAAACTTGGACTTAAAAGATCTCAATACACAACACAGATTGATCACTATGACTCTTTAGCTTCACTTTTTGATGGTCTTAAAAGAATAAACATAATACTTATTGATTTTTGTAGAGATATATGGCAATATATTTCTATGGAGTATTTTAAACAAAAAACTAAAGAAAATGAAGTTGGATCATCTGCAATGCCTCATAAAGTAAATCCAATTGATTTCGAAAATGCTGAAGGTAATCTTGGTATAGCAAACGCCATTTTATCACATCTTTCTGAAAAACTACCGATATCAAGATTACAGAGAGATTTAACCGACTCAACAGTATTAAGAAATGTTGGTGTTCCTATGGCACACATACACATTAGTTTAAGTTCAATTAATAAGGGTCTTTCAAAATTAATTTTGAACAAGGAAACTATACATAGCGATTTAGAAAATAATTGGATTGTTATTTCAGAAGCGATTCAAACCATTTTGAGAAGAGAAAACTATCCAATGCCATATGAATCTTTAAAATCTCTCACTAGAGGCAATAAAATAGATAAAGAGTCAATTCATAATTTCATTGATGACCTGAACATAAAATCTGAAATAAAAGAAGAGTTAAAAAAGATAACACCACAAAACTACATAGGAATATGAAAAAAGAAATAAAAAATGCACTTATATCCGTTTATAATAAAGATGGATTGGAAAACTTAGTAAAACATCTTCACGAAAGTGGAGTCAATATCTACTCAACAGGTGGTACTTCTAAATTTATACAAGAAATAGGAATACCAGTTAATGAAGTTGAAGATTTAACATCATATCCATCTATTTTAGGTGGTAGAGTAAAAACTTTACATCCAAAAGTATTCGGTGGAATATTAGCTAGAAGAGATAATAAAGAAGATTTAAAACAGTTAAAAAAATATAAAATACCTCAAATAGATTTAATCATAGTAGATCTTTATCCATTTAAAGAAACCGTTAAAAGTGGTGGAACATTTGAAGAGATTATTGAAAAAATTGATATAGGTGGTATCTCTTTAATAAGAGCGGCTGCTAAAAATTTCAATGATACCGTTATCATATGTAAAGAAAAAAGTAGAAACTGGTTCGTTAACAATAAAATAATTTCTACAACTTTAGAAGAAAGAATGGATTTAGCAACTATAGCATTTAAAGTCACAACCAAATATGATAAGAAGATTAATGAATGGATGGAATCACAGAGTGTTCCAGCTTAATCATCTTCTTAACTACAGTTTTTAATCCCGGATTAACTAATAGAGCTTCTGGAACAATATTGTGACGAATTCGATTTCTAGAATAATCAACACAAGAATTAGATTCATCTTCAATAAATGGCACATTTTTATCTTGACACCATTTATAGAATACTGACTTCTCAGTGAGAAGAAACGGGCGAATAATATTGCCTTTTGAATAAGGTATAACTGATTGAAATCCTCTAAGACAAGAGAATAGGTAAGTCTCAACACAATCATCTAAATGATGACAAGTAATAATCGGAAAATCAAATTTAGAAAAGAATTTGTACCTCAAGTCACTCCAAATCTTTTCTTTATTTGACTTAGGTGATAGTTCAGTCCTACCAGTAAATAACTTCAATCCTTTATCTTGACAATATTTAGTAACAAAGTCTTCAGCAACTTGACCATGCTCTGTATTATGATTAAAGTATAAAACATAAGGTTTATGACCACCCTTTAAAAGGAAGTCAAGAATAGCCATAGAATCAACACCACCTGAACAAGCAATGCCAAATTCACCTTTTGGGATTTTACCTAAGACTTTAATCATTTAATATACTGTTAAGTAAGTAATCTCTTTTAATAACTTTTAAATCAACTTTTTTGAAAAAAGTAGCGTGTTTTGATCGTCCATCTTCTAACACATAATAGACTTGATCTACTTTAGCACCATTTTTTCTTTTTCTAAGTTCAACTTTACTAACTATAACCAATTCATCTCCTAAATAGAGATAATAAGGTAAGTTTAATTTATTGAGACTCTCCCAATATTGTCCTTTTAGTAATTTATTTTCTGCGGTATTAAATTTTATTTTTACAAATATAATGAAACTATTTTAGACTTTCAAGATATTTCTGATTTCTAATCGCTTTCTTTTTATGTAAGACGTTTTCAAAGTCGTTCATAAACGATTCTGGTATTTCAATTCCATCAAACTGCCTTAATATTTCTTCTTTAGTGAAAGTCCAATCGACAATACCATCAGTCCATTCTTGTACCCACAATCCCCAAGATTTCTTAGCAATTAGAATAGATTTTAAAATATTTGGATGTCTAGATTTGATTGTTTTTAACTTGAAGTAACCATCTTCGTGTAGTCTGAATCCTTCTTTACAATCTGGACCATTAGGGTCATATTCAACTATAACTTCTGAACCACAGAATGTTAGTAAATCTCTTCGATAAGATTGTAGAAAGAAATTAAATATCTTATTGAAGTTATTAGAATACTTTTTAAGTTTTCTATGGTGTTTAGAACCGATTTCTTTTTTACGATTCTCTATTTTTTCAAGTTTTAGTTTAATGCGTCCACAGCCTGGGTCCTCCTAAATTATTATTTTTTAGAGCGGAAGACGGGATTTGAACCCGCGGCCTCCTCCTTGGCAAGGAGGCGCTCTACCAACTGAGCTACTTCCGCATAAGATAGAGAATTCTGTTAAGTGTATATTTACTGTGCTACCGTTACACTAAACCGGCATAAAAATTTGAGCCGGCCTCAGGATTCGAACCTGAACTAGTCGTGTGAAAGACGAAGTAACACTTCTACTCACTACTATCTTGTGGAGACGAACGGAATCGAACCGTCCACTCTCTCCTTGCAAAGGAGAAACGCCAAAGCCTTGGTACATGCGTCCCCGAATTTTACATCCTGGTGGGATGGGTTTTGAATTGTTTTCCATCAATTTGTGGAGGATAACGGATTCGAACCGTTGACCTACTGCGTGCAAGGCAGTCGCTCTAGCCATCTGAGCTAATCCCCCTGGATTTTGAGCGGGTACCCGGAATCGAACCGAGATCTCAGGCTTGGAAGGCTAGAGTAATAACCGTTATACGATACCCGCTTGTTTGAGCAGAAGACCGGATTCGAACCGGCACCTTGAGAGTGGAAGTCACATATGCTAAACCATTAACACCACTTCTGCTTGTTAGTTGGCGAGGTGGGATTCGAACCCACGTTTTCAACTTCCCGCTACGTGTATAGAATGTATAAGATTCCAACGGTACTCGCCAATATAAAATAAAAAACCCAGTCAATTTTCACTGACTGGGTTTGAAGTATCTTTAATGAAAGAGTTAATACTTATCCAATCAGCATAATGGGTCTGCCGCCCGCTATTGCGCCGTTCCCTATGATTGATATGTTATTAACTGCTTTCATTTTTATTCTATTTTTAGTTATACAAATATATATTAAAAAGTTTATCTTCCTAATATATTTTTTAATTTTTTGTTGGAAGGGAGGGATTCGAACCCCCGTACTCCGAAGAGACTTGATTTACAGTCAAGCGCATTTAACCACTCTGCCACCTTCCAATATTTGTAGCCCTGAGCGGTGTCGATCCGCCTTCTTCACCTTGAGAGGGTGATGTCCTAGCCATCGTAGACGACAGGGCCATTTGTAGTCCGTACGGGATTCGAACCCGTGTCTTCTCCGTGAAAGGGAGATGTCCTAGACCTGGCTAGACGAACGGACCATATTTTGTGGGATATGAAGGAATCGAACCTCTAAACTCCAAACCAGTCACAATTTTGTTAACGGAGAGGGGTTTTACAGACCCCTTGTGACAACATATCCCAATTGTACTCTTGACGGGAATCGAACCCGCATCTACATCTGTTTGAAAAACAGGAGTCCTACCGTTAGACGACAAGAGCATTTATTTTGTGGGAGAGGAGGGACTCGAACCCCCAGTCTCGAATGAGAGCGGATTTACAGTCCGCGCGGCTACCAGTTACCGGTTACTCTCCCATATTTTTTGTAGTCCCAACGGGGATCGAACCCGCATTTCAAGATTGAAAGTCTTGTATCCTTACCATTAGATGATGGGACCATTTAGTTGGAGTAGAAGGAATCGAACCTCCTCACAGGTAATCCATACGGCTTATTTTACTCTGTCGGGCGCTTACCCTGCCCTACCGTTATACCCCAATATAAAACAAAAAACCCAGTCAATTTTAATTTTGACTGGGTTTACCTTGTGTTTTTAGTTAATATCTTATCAACTTTTCACAGACATAGTATCTCCAGTCGCTGAGTGTTCCTCATACGCTTCGTAATAATATGTTGCTACAGTTGTCATAATTTCTTTATTTAAATTGTTTTGTTTTGTTTCACAAATATAAGGACATTTTTTTAATCTCCAAATATTTTTTATTTTTTATTTTTACAATATCCTAAACAAACTTTATTGAAAGTTATCTTTTGGATAAAGATACAAATTAACTTTTTCATGTAGCGGGGGGTGGAATCGAACCACCGACCTTCAGGTTATGAGCCTGACGAGCTACCTCTGCTCTACCCCGCAATATAAGACTATATATTATATAGTCTATTCTTCCTTTGTTTATTTTTTTGTCAAAAATTTCGGTACGTCAAACTTACTTGTCTTGAAATCTGTTGGACTTGGAAGTGTAGTCTTAAATACAGTAGCTGAGTAAAGTACCAAACCACTGAAACTAATATCTACAAAACTAAGACCGATAAAAGTCAAAGGTACAAGAATTGGCGCCATAGCAACCAATCTAACTTGTGTTAGATTTCTCAAATTTGAGATATTCAACTTAACCACACATCCTTTAACCTCAACACTTTTTAATTTACCACCAAGAATAGTAGAAACAAAAACATGAGAAAGCTCGTGTAGAACCAAAGCTGGAAATGAGTAGATATTTTTATAGAACTTCTTAAACATTATTTCTTATTGATTCTACAAATATAATCTAATAATTTTAATAAACAATATTATTTTTTTAAAAAAACATTTTGATAATATCTTTTTTTTACTATATTTGAAAAACAAATACACACAATGTTTTATAGAATTAAGACCTGTCTAACAAAAGAACAAAGTGAGAAAATTGTTGACTCACTTACTCCAATTGAAGTTGAGAGACTTGAAAGTTATAAGTTAAAAGCTTATGACGAAGAGATTGATGGTAAAATAAACTCTTATATTATAACTGATAGATATGTATTTACAAGAATACTTCTATTTCTAAGACAGAAAGATATAGATTTTGAATATGAAGATATCTCTGATGAAGTACTAACAGGTGATATTTCTTTTAAAGGAACATCTTTTGAAGATGAAGTTAATGAGTTTATTATTAATAATACAACCGTAGATCATATTCTTGATAAAATTAACAAATTTGGAGTAGAGTCTTTAACTGAAAATGACAAAGTAATTCTTGAGAGCCATTAATAAAAAAACCCACTTTAAAGTGGGTTTTTTATTTTATTTAATTATTAAATTATTAAATTATTCACCTGATCCAAAAGTATGAGTAGCTCCTTTAAATGAACGACCTTTTTCTTCAATTGACCATTTACCATCCTTCTTTGTAACTAATCTGTCTTTTAAAATCATTCTAGCTACTTCTTCTTCAATAACATCAGCAGCTGGTCTTTTCTTACCAAAACTATCTTCTAATTCAGCATCTGGTTTTGCAGGCGATTTGATTAAATCATCGATATTTGTTACATAAGTTAACCAAGTACCCATAGAAGAACCTAATCCTTGTACAGGCTTTGCACTTTTATATTTTTCAAAATCTTTTTTCAAATCTTCAGAAATCGTACCTGCTAAAATTTCTTTTGTATATTGTTCGATTTTCTTTTGCTTATCAGCAAACAGACCGAAAATTTCTTCTTCTTCATTTATTTGAAAGTTCTCAAATGTTTTAAGATGTTTCATACTTTTTAAAGGTTATTTTTTATATTGTATATATTAGTTTTTAAAACTATTTTTTTATATATATTAATGTGAAACACCTTTATAATTATATATCTTTCACCGAATCAAATTCATTTAGTGATTTTAGTATCACCAGAGATGATAACTATTATGTAGAATACACATTTAGTGACAATAAGGGTAATAGATTTTTAGTTCAATTTAAAAACATAACAATTGGTAAAAATGCATTAAGTAAGGAATATACAATGTCTTATTTTGCTTGGGATAGTGAAATTAATAATTGGTCAGTTTCAAAATTAGTGAGTTCAAGTCCATATAAAATAGTATCAATGGTTCTTGGAAAAATTCTAAATGATTTTGTTGTTCGAAAGTCATTTCTATGTAATAAAGTTCAATTTGAAGGGTTGGCTAAGGAAAATGAAAGAGATTACATGACACAAAGAACCAAAATGTATTTGAGATATTTAGGAAATAATCCAGTACCTAATTTTAAAATGACGAATTATGGTAATAACACTATTACACTTACAAGAATTAATAAATAAAGTATGAATAGGCCAGAAATTAGAATAGTACAAGATCAACAAGAAGAAATAAAACCAGCTGATATTTCACAAAATGAGGCTGAAATGCTTCTTGCTAAATATGGTTATAAATCAAATCAAACATATCAAGAGCCTCAACCACAATCTTTTGATCCAACTAGAGATCTTTCTTATGAAGAAATGTGTAGATTAGAAGATGAAAAGTTAAGACAACAACTTCATGAACAAATGATGAAGGCAAATGGTCCAAAACCATATACATTTGGTGGTAATTATGATGCTAACACCACTTACGGAACAGATACAGATTCTGGATATACATTTAAGGTAAATATTGTAAGTGATATGCCACTCCCAAGAAGAGATTACTAATCTAAATGTCTAACATCTTTATGTGATGCTTTTGGTTTATTATTATGTGTCCATAAACGACAAAATGGTGTTGTAAAGAAATCATTATAAATTAATGTATCATCAATGTGGAATGTTATTCCCTGTTCTCTACAATAATCACCTTTAGCTCTGTCCCAAGCATCACCAACAAATTTCTTTTGTATTGTACCATCTGGGAATTTTATTTCACCAGTAGTAGGTGTGTCAATCTCAATCAAATGATCATAGACTGAAAATTTGTGCGTCCACTTAACACCATATGAATTTATTTGATTCTCTAATTCTTTATTCCAAGATCCACCAGTAATAATGTGAACTTCACCACCATTTTTAATAACAGAATCTGTTAGAAATGCAAAGAATTCAGGAAGAGCATCTATAACACCATGTAAATCTAAACCAATTTTAAATTTTGCAGATGTAGATTCTGTCAATTTTGAAAATTTATTTATCATAAATTATATATTAAGTTAATAAATCAAATCCCTCCAATATTTATCCTCAACATGAACTACTAAACACTTATGTCCTTTTTCAAGGCAAGCTTGATTAATTAACTGAACTTCATAATCAGAGTTCTCAAAATGCATGTCTATTTTCAATGATAAAATATGTGAAAATTTCATCTCTCTATTTGTAAAATAGACTTCTTTAATACCTAATTCCTTTGCTAATTTAAGAACAACTAAATGTTCATTTTTTAATCCTTGATTAGACATTTCAGGTCCATATCTCTTAGTGATTATACAGACCTGATGTCCACCATTTACATATTTTTTGGCAATATTTTGTATTTCTTCTTTTTGAGAATTAAAAAGTCCACCGAATTCATCATCAAGCGTCCCATCAAAGTCAAAGCTAACTCTCATTATTTAATGCTTAAAATTTCTAACTTCATAATACCAGAAGGTACATTAACTTCAACTATTTCACCAACCTTATGACCAATAAGTGCCATTCCAATCGGAGAATTAAATGATATCTTACCATTCTTGGTATCAATCTCACTTTCAGATACCAGCCTCCAAGTTTGAGTCACATTTAGTTTGTGATTTTTTATTTCAACTGTTGATAACATATTTACTTCATTAGTGGCTAATTGTGCACTATCAATAACTTCAGAAGTTCTAATCTTTTCTTTTAGTGCTGAGATTTTATTTAAAAGATTGGCGTGATACTCTTTAGCAGCCTCATATTCGGCATTTTCAGAAAGGTCACCTTTATCACGAGCCTCTTGCAACATTTCAATTGCATTTTTATATTCAACTGTAGATAAATGATGTAGTTCTTCTTGCATCAATTGCATTCCACTTTTTGTTGTATAATTTTTCATAATTTTAAAATATTTTTATAATAGGTGTTTATAGAACAATTTTTAAAAAAGTTTAATTATTAAAAGTCTTGTTATAAACGTCCTTAATTGCCTCAATACCATCTTGTGTGATTTCACGAGTGCCTATTCCGGCAAAATCTTGAGTTTTGATAGTAGGTGTTTCATCTAATTTAATAAAAGTCATGGTAGAATATGACCATCTAAACCAAGATTTAACATTTTGATCAAAAACATATATATCTTTTTTGTGGTTTACCGCCATTTGAACAGCATATCCAGTACCACCATCAACTGTTTGATATTTAGACTTCGAGTAATACCCCTTAGGTGATTTTTTACCAGGATCTACAATATATCCAATTGCAAAAACTTGTGTCGAATATTTCACTTGTGACCAATTTCTTGCCAAAAGATTCATATATTTATTAATTCCAAATCTTCCTAAGACCTTATTGGCCTTATTTATCTCAACAACACCCTCTTGATAATCATCATCGGTAATTTCTACTTTGTTTTTACCAGTATGATAAGATGTCTTATAAGAATAAGCTTTGATCCTAACATTATAAGGTTCACCCTCTATATCCCAATAAGTATCAGCACCAGAGGCACCACCAGAGTGGCAAGTAATATTATTTAAGTCTATTTTTGGTGTGTCAAATAAGTCGTTTAACATAGTTCTATTTTTAAGTTATCAACTGACCAAATTGCTCTCTTACCAGCACTTCTAAAATATAAATCTTTTATATCAAGATTTTCACCAGTGATATACTGCTTTAATTTTATATAAAAAAGAGTACCATCAACTCCCATCATTTCTTTACTCAATATCTCACCATAAATATTATATGAGGTATCAATTCTAAAATCCTCAACTCTTTCTATAGTGAAAATTTTAGTCTTATATTTTTGATGATCTATTTCATTGTAAATATTTTCAATTTCTTTGAAGTCTTTAAATGAGAATATAACCTCGTCGTTCCTAACACCTTCTACCTGAAGAATATCTTGATATTTTCTAACAACTTCCTGTATCAAATTTCTTTGAACTTTAATAAGCCTTTTTGGATTAACATTACCAAAAATAAATTGACGAAGATATTTAGAATGTATAAAAACTTTTGGTAAATTAAATTTAGATAGAAACTCAGAATAGTCACTACCTAACTCATTTATGTGGTCAGGGTCATAGTTTTTCAATGCAACCCAGTTGGCACTTCTTAAATCAACTGAAAAGTATTTAACACCTTCTACATACTCAACCGATTTATTTGTAGGGTAGTCAATTAAATTTTTATCATAACACAATTCATTATAGGCATTTGTACCTTTAATGAATTCAATTATCTCTTCTGATTTACTTCTACGAAACTCATAAGCATCACCTATTTCACTTTCACATTCTTCGTAGAGTGAGACAAAATGTCTAATATCTCTATACTTTTGAGTCTTAGACATTTGATTTATATAATAATCTAAATGTTCAATTGCAGGTACATTCAGATCAAATAATTTTACAAAGCTTTTAGGATCTTTCATCTAAAATTGAATTTATCTTATCATCTCTCATTTTAGAGATAACATATTTAACATCATTTTTTATTTGAGTATTTTCCAAATGTAAAACTAATTGATTTAATAGAATATCATTATCTTTACAAAAGTCTAACAACTCTTCTATCAGAATTTCAAGAAATTCTTGATAGTTATTATCTCTATACGATAGAACTCTATCAGTTCTTTTAGAATCAATTATTGACATTTTAAAATTCTTTTATCGTGATTAAATGCGAATTTATAGTTTGATAATTCATCAACAGTTATCCATTTGATATCCAAAGTTTCTTCATCATCAACTTTAGAATAATCAGTTATTGGTTCTGTTTCCGAATTAACAGTTACCAAAAAATGTATTGCGATATCTTGTTTCCAATTAACACTTGGTTCCGTTACTAACTCATATGGTTGATCCGACCCAGTAACATCATAGTTTCTAAGATCTAATCCAGATTCCTCATATACTTCACGAACAACACACTCACTAGCGGACTCATTCCAGTCAAGATACCCACAAGGTACACACCACTTATTTGGATTAGAAACAGCCGGTCCCCTTTTAACAACTAAAAATTTATCCATCCACTTAACAACAGCAACTACAGCTACTGAACGTGATATCCACTGTATTTTACCACTTTCGTCTCTTAAAAATTTATTCGGTTTATTCTTAAACATTATTTCTTTCTTTTATAGTATGTCGTATTAAATGTACGGGATGGAGATTTAAAAATCTTTCTATCTATTTTAAGAAAAAACATCTTAACTTTATCAAAAAATGTTTCTTTCTTTTCAATATCAAATAGTTCATCCAGTTTAGATGAAGCATTCTGCGTAAGTTTACCACTATCTTTCTCAGATAAGATAGATTGTAAACGATCATAAGGATTTAATTTCAAATCTTCATTTTCCATTATACAAATATAATAAAAAAATTACTTAGAAACTACAGTAATAAGATTTTTCTTAATAATTTCAACAAGTCTAACTCTTTCTTGTTTAGACAAATTAGAATTTATAAAAAAGCTATCAAGCTCTTTTAAAAAACTTTCTGGTAAGGATAAAATTGGTTTTAATTCTTCAACGTAATTCATATTAATATATTTTTATAGTTTAAATCGTGATCAAATCTTTCTTTGATAATCTTATGAAGAAGATTACAGTCTTCATACATTTCATTTTCTTCTAAATAATTTAGAACTTTTTCTAAAAAATCTTTTGAATATGGTTTCAAATTTTCATCAAAAAGCTTTCCATCAATTATTCTCTGATATGATGAATGCATTAAATAGTCGTAGGATTTTAATTTATATTTAATCATTTATTTAAATTTTTAAGAAATTCTTTCTCTGAATCTGTTAGATTATTATAACCAACTTCATTAATTCTGTCTAAAATATCGTCTAACGTGTATGTATCTTCATCAGCAGGTACATTAAAAATCTGACTTGTATCAACTGTCTGATTAGGATTAACACCAGATATAACCATAAAAGTTCTTTTATCAAAAGTATTATTCATTAATTGAACAACATCATTTATTTGAACAGAAAATTTAGACCAAATTGTTTTAAGAATTTTCTCAATTAGATCCTTTTCAATTAAATTACTTGTATAAAGACAATCACCGTCTCTAAAAATAGAAACATCTTGTCTATCCAAGAAATACATAATTTGAACTTCTCCCTCATCTTCTATCTCTGTATGTAATTGAACGGTATTATTTATACGAGAAGTAAAACTAACCTCATTAGAGGTTAGTTTTTTTAAAATTTCATTATAAGTATTGACATATTTTTTTCTTAACTTAGATTCTTGTCTTTTAGAAATAAAAACAAGTATACCAAATGTTGATAATGAACCTATAACTAAGCCAATTAGTAAAAATATTAAACTCATAAACTATAAATTTCTCTTCTAATATTTATTAAAATTTCTTCCACTAGTTTCATATCAACCTTATCAGGTAAAGTTGAATTACTATAAAGAATATCAATCTCTTTAATCTCATTTTCAACATGATCAATTAGAGTTTGAAGATCTACTTTACCTTGACGAATATCAATCAATTCTTGAGCATTTGGTCGTCTAACAACAATACCTTTACCCTCAGCAATTTCTCGAGCCATATCCATCAATCTACGGCAGTGCATCATATTCTTACCATCAATCTTTTGTCCGTGAGATTCAACATCAACCCAACGCTGTTCATTTCTTTGTTCTAACCAGGTCTCATATGATTTGTAATCTTTACAATGTTGCATATACCCATCTTTATTGTAAGAGATATGACCAATAAAATATCGCTTAGGACAATCAAATGGTATTGAACTTAAACGAATATCATTAGAATCTTCGAATGCAATTCCTTTAAATCCCATACTTGGATAATCTGGACTACCATCAGTTTCTTCAAATTTAAAATCATAAAAAAGTGCATAAGTCTCTTTTGAGTGTGGAATTTTAGATAATCCTGCAAACCTTTGATCCAATCCTTTAGAGTTCATATACTCTACTAAAGAAATAGATTTCTCACCTTGATGTAGATAACAAAAATCAAGTGGTGTTTTACGAGTAACTTTATCTTTTTCCCAGTTTTGCTTCTTATTCTGACCCTTAGCCTTACCAATCTGCTCTTTAGCATATCCACCAAAAGAATTAGCACAAATTTTAGTCAAGAATTTATCTTTATTTTCGAGAATCTTATCAAAAAGAGGATGTTTGTAAATAATACAATCCTCTGGTGTATTAAGAAGTTCAAGAATAGTAGGGTTATTTTTCCCAAGAAGTTCTAAGAACCTACGAAGTTCATAGATAACAATATCATTTTTATCATCATTGATTTGTTCAACGTATGACATACCAAGGATAGAATCTAATTTTTGAACAAAGACTCCGGAGTAATCAGTGTCCGAAGTTGGAAGATTAGTTCCATAAGCATGAGAACCTCTAATCACAAGGTAAAGTGGAATACTCCCTGGTGATTTAGACTCAATTAGCTGAATAAGTTCATTTTTCATATTTTACAAATATACTAAATATTTTATTAATCCAAATTATAAGCCAAAGTTTTTGAAGTTTGACTAAACGATGGTCTTTGGTAACCAAGTTTTCTGTTGAATGTGAACATTCCATTATCACCTTGAATCAAGGCCCAATATCTATCACAAGCATAGACATTAAAGTTCCAAGTAGCGATCAACATATCATTTGCCTTCTGCCAAAGTGGGTAAACTTTTTCTAGACCTTTCTTAGAAAGAATAAATCCAGATGTTGTGGTACAAGGTTGATATGAATTACTAACCAAATCATCTCTTTTTATAATAGTTCCTTCGGCACTTGTAGCCAATAACAAAACATCATGTTCATAAAATCCTTTAAAAAACTTTTCTAAAGAAGTTTTATTATCTTCAATGGGATCAGAGAATGTAAAATCATCCTCAAATACAGCAATATTACCAAATTCAAGTTTAGACATTCTTTCTAAGATAGAAAGATGTGATTTGAAACATCCTACAAGTCCGTTTACATAAGGATTACCAGTAGATGAATCAATTATAGCAGACTGTCTAAATACTTTATTAAGTGGTACTTCCATCTTTTTAAACTCTCTAAGTATATCAAAAAGTCTATCTGGTCTATCATCACTGTTAATAACATTGATAAAGTCTATATTATCCCAACATCTATGACCTTCAAATTCATCATATTGAAATTTTAGAGCCCATCTGTAATTTCTCTTCATCGGATTACTAATAACCAAAGATTCTTTACTGACTGGATAATCGCCTATAATAATAACTATTTCATCCTCTTTTGGTGTTCTATTATGATTATAAGTTCCAATAACTTTTTTACCTTGACGAATTTGCTCAAAAAGATGATCAGTTTCTTCAACGAGTCTTACTGTAAAGTCACCAACATAGTTTTGTAAATAGTTTACATCCATTAAAACATTTTATTTTTACAGTTATATAAGAATTATCTTTCTTTGTTTGAGTAAACAAAGTGGTGGAACCCGGCGAGAGTCGGCCCCTAAAGACCCTCTTTAAAGAGGGTTTTTTATTTTACGATAACATCATCTCTTTTAAGATACCCTCTTAAAGACACACGAACTCTATAAATCATCATAAACCAATAGAAACCAAGTAAGATATTAGATGGTATAGAACCTATCTTAGTGTCAAAGAATGATGATAGAATTATATTAGTGAAAATGAAAGACATAGATATTATAAGAAGTATCATTTGATACTTTTCAAATTTTTCATTGAAGAAATACTTATCAAATTTATAAAGTTTACTCTTAAATGGATTAATAAGAGTTTTTAAAGATCTATCTCTTTCACAAGAAATACACAAAGTTGCCTTTCCACTAAGCCAATTAGTTTTAATACTTGGATCAATGTCTGATGAACAGTTATAACAGATAGAACCGGTTTTTTTTGCACTCAGTGATTTGATGTAAATACTAACACTACTTCTTTTTAGAACAATAAGGTAGTAAACAATAAATAATAGTGGAATTAGTGAGATAATAAATGAAATCATTATTTAATTCTTTTTGAACATTCTGGACCAAAACCACTCTCAATACTTGATGGAACTGTAAGAGTTCTACCACACTTGGCACATTTACCCTCATGCCATATTTCAATAAATTCTGGAAGTTTATTTTTATTTAAGTTAAAGAAAACATAGTCAAATACTTTAACTGACTGAGCATCTTTAGATATCTTAGACTTTTTAGAGTGAAAAAAAGACTCACCTTTAATAGAACCAATGAATTGGTAAACTTCTGGATTGGTAAGAACACTGACAAAAAAGATATTATCAGTCTTATGCTTCTTTACCTTAAAGGTAAATCTATTTTCGGTACGAGTATTTAGGAAAGTAAATAGTGATTTACCACCAAGAATAAAATCAATTGCTTTTGAGTGTTCAATTTTGTTACCTTTCATAATGACAAATATAAGGATAATTATGATATTATCAAATAAATATATAGATTATTATGAGATACTTAAAAACTTTTGAATTTTTTGATTTTGATAAACACTTTGATATTGATGAAGATGTATTATCATTTGTTTTTGCTGACCTATTAGAGAAATATCCTTTCATAGGTATTGAATTAGTTGAAGTAGACAAAGAAAACTTCAAAATTGAGCTCTTTGATAAAGAACCGGGTATAGGTGATAATTTAGAAGAGGAATTTAACTTCCTTAAAAAGAAAGAAATTTATACACAAGTTGAGGCTCACTTTGATGTTATGGATTTTAAAATTAAAAATTGTGCTTATAACAAAGAAGAAAATAAAATAGTTTTAACTATACATCAACTACTTAAAGAATCAAATAAACCTAGAAAAGGTATGAAAAGTAGATGGTCGGTTAAATATAAAAGATCAATAGATTGTAATAACCCTAAAGGTTTTAGTCAGAAAGCTTACTGTGCTAGAAAAAGAAGAGGTGGTCACTATAAAGATTAATAAATGTTAATAATGTCTCTAACAAGAGCAGCATTTTCATAGTCTTCAATAGATACATATAGTTCTAAGACTTTATTGAGAACCTCTGGTCTAGATTCCTCTTTTATTAAATCGAGAAAAAATGGATCAAACTTAAAAAGTCTATTAGCCTTAACAGACTCACTACCAGGAGATACCCACTCTTCATCAACTATCACCTCATCTTGTTCATTTTGAAAAACTTTATACTTTGGTTTTAAACCATATGTTTGTATAATATGATCAAAGTAGTCGTGAGAATCTTCACCAAAAACATCTCCAAAATTTATTCTACCCATTAGTTATATATTAACTTAAATTTCCACTTTTAAGTATGTGATATATCAATACCGCATCATTAACGTCTTCGTGTGGTTTTTGAATATCCTTAACCTCAAGTAGTTCAGTTCTAATTGATTTTAAATATTTAAACCAAGGATCTTCAATTTTATCATTATCCATAATAGCCATTGCCATATCACGTTTAGTAAATTTACCACCAGATATTCCTAATTTATTACGATATTCATATTCAATTCTTTTAACTTTTTTACCAATTTCTTTAACGATAGGATCATAAGTTAATTTACAAGCTTCTAGTTTTAAAGTAGAAGGTGAAAGAACTATAATATCTTCACTAACTCTATCAAATAGTTTCTTCCTTAAAAGTGTTGAAAATGTAACAAGGTCTATCAAATCGCCAACTGTAGCACCAAAATTATAACCCTCTATACCTATCTTAGATTCTTCATTAGGATTTATATTTTGCAAGATGTCATCTATTATCATCTCAGTTATTAAATCATAATCTTTTAACTTTGTTAACTCACCATCTGAATAATTATTAAATTCTCTATATGTTATAAATCTATAAGTACAATATTGTTCAGCGGATTTAAACCACTTTGACATACCACTTTTTAGATTAACTTTAGACTCTCTACAATAATTTAATATCTTACCATTTATAACAACAGCAGTTGATACTAATGATGGGTCAATTCCTATAAAATTCACAAATTTCGAATATTTTTAAGTATATATCTACTTTAAACTATCCCACCATTTTTAATATAATCACTATGAGGAAAAAAGAGCTTAAGAAAATTTTAAAAAAATCTCTAATTGAATTCAAAAATAAAGTTGATAGAAAAGAGAAATTAAAATATACAATTGAACCAGTAAATAATCAATTCAATGACTATATGTTTTCCGACTCACCAGAAGAAAATAAATCAAATATTAGAAATATGATATTTAGGCTTCTAACTCTTAGAGATCAATTAAGTATTAATATAACAGATGATAGAATAAGTATATCATCTGATTATGGTTTAAAACCATATAAAAGTAGTGTATCATATCAAAGTTCTGAGGACTATTTTCACTTAGACATAATTAATAAAACAGGATACCTATTAAACTTCAAAGATAAACGAGTAGCTTTTAGAGATGTTTCACTATATAATGATATAGTTGACAAAATCAAAAAAATATTTGAGGATCTAAATAATAAAAATTTTGAAGAACTATACAACGAAATAATGGTTGAATCAGGTCTAGCAAGAGAATCAAACCTTGATGACTTATTAAAAGACTAATTACTTAGCTCTTTTTTCTAAATCAGGATGAGAAGCAATTACCCAATTCTTAATACTTCCAAATTTATCTAAAACTTGTTGTAAAGTACAATTTCTATCACTACCTATTTTATAAGGTCTCTCATCACATTCAACTTTACCACTATCAATATAACCTTGAAGTCTATCTAAAACTTCTAATTTCTTACCAACTGGATCAGGCGAACTATTATACTTTTGAGTGTGTCCAATCCATTTTAAAACCTCTTGGAATCCTTTTGTATATCCACCACCTTTTGAAATAAAATATTCTAATATATCCCAGTGACAATACTCAGCAGCGTGTTTAGTATTCATTTGACGCTTATTATCAGAATCAACATTGTATTCCTCCAACATTTTAACTAAATTAAACTTACCATTTTTAATTGCTATTCTCATTGGCATGTTTTCATTAAAATTAGGATCTAATCCATTATCTAAACAGAACTTAACAGCATCCTCATCTTCAACAAGTGATTTAAATACCTGAGGTGTTATCTCAGCTCCCTTACTAATTAAAAGCTTTAAAACATCAAAAGATTTAACTTTATTCACGGTAGCTTCTTGTCTACTACGAAGGTTAGCTGATGCACCATAATCTAATAAGAATTCAACTTTTGCAAGATCATCTTCAGTAACTGCATTATCAAGAGGAGTTCCATTATGAGCATTCACATCTGCACCATCTTCAATAATATACTGTTTAAGTTGATCAAGTTTTAGTCCTTTCTTTACAACTTCTCTGTTTGCGATAATTCTTCTTCTTTTCTCATCAATTTCCTTATCTGTCATCGGCACAAGACCTTCCCATATAAATCCTTTTTTAAGGCCTAATTCATCTTCAAATTTATTAAAAATACTTTGAAAAGTACTTTTAGCACCAGCGTCATTTTTTAAGTGACAGGCTCTAACATTTTGTTTAGGTTCTATTGTAATACCAATTATTGACTCATTATTAGATGGTGCCAGGTTAAAATTTAATATTGCATATTGTTTATTGAAAATATCGTCACCACCAACATAACTATTCCACTGATTTAAATACTGTGCAATACACCAAGATGTATTTGAAAATAAATCTTTACAAGCCGAAAATGATTTAATCTCCATTATTAGTAAACCACCCTCATCATACATAACTTTCACACCGTAGTTACCATATTTTCTATTACACTTATCAATAGCTTCATAAAATTTAGCAGTACTAGCATTAGACTCAGCCTTTAAGAAGGAATCAGCACCAGCAGTTAATTCTCTAACAGTCTTATACCTTCCAATTTTATCAAAAAATCTTTTCTGAATAGTTCTTTGTTTCTCTGTATCAATCTTACCAGTTTCTAAATCTTTACCTAAATCATCAAAGGCGGCTGCTATATCAACTAATTTATCTTTGAAAAATTTTGGAGCGATTGCGTAATCAGATTTTAAATCTCTATTAAACTCATCTATAAATCTTTTAAGCTTTCTATATCTTTTAATATCTTCGATGTCATCAATCAATTGCTCAGCGTTATTAGAAATGTTCAAATCAATATAATTTGAAATTGGTCTTCTTAGTTTTCCAAGTAAGTCATTATATTCCAATAAATCTTTGAAAATTGTTCTTAATTCACTTACTAGGACCTTTTCCTTAAAATGTAAATATGTAAATAGCTGAGCCCAACCCAATTTGTCTCCTAAAAATTCTCTAATTTCTTGAAATCTAGGATGTCTATCAATTTGTCTTTGTTCTTCCTCACTTACTTTAATCTCACGGACTTTCTTTTTAGCCTCTGCTTTAGTATCTTCTGGTAAATCTTTAAAATTCACTGGAGCATCTGTCTTATCCATAAGAAACATGCCTGATGCATCTGTCTTATATCCTAAGTCCAAATCTTTAAGTGCCTTATTTAAAATATAAGTATCTTTTAATACTTTTTTAGCACCTGCTATATTTTCATTTAATTTTAAATCTTTACTAAATTGTGAATATCTAACTAGCATATAACTTTAATTATTTATTTGGAAATCTCCTATTTATCTCATCTCTTATTTGAGAGGCCTTCTCATATTCCTCGTTATCAATAGCATCGTCAAGTTCTTCTTGTAACTCAGCTAATGTTAATTCTGCCTTTTTAGGCTCAACTTTAGGTTCATCAGTTTTAGGCTGTTCAACTTTTTGTTGAGTTTTGCTTTGCTGATAAATAAATTCTTGTTCAATTGACGCAACAGAGCTGGAAACAATAGGGAAAAATAACTTTTCAATATCATCTTTCTTATCAGATAATACAGCATAAACTACTTTTAACATTTCTTTAGGATCATCTTTACCAAGTGCGGCTAAATAACCAAAAACATAAAAGAATAACTGTTCTTGAAAAGCTGCCAATTGATTTTCAGCCTCTGATATTTCAGATTTTTCACCTCTTAGTACATCTCTTGTTAAATTATCAATAATGCTTTTTACTTTAGGATGTGTATTAATAACACTCTCAAATTGTTTTTGCATAGCTGGTCCATATTTAAACTCTTGTGGTTCATCTGAAATAGTGTCAGTATTTTGTAATACTTGCTTTGCAATTTCTTCTGGTAAATGCTCAAGACTCATTTGAGTTGCTAATTTGTAAATACCTTTAAGTGATTCATGAATTAAAATTCCCATATCAACTCCTCTTGCAACAATCTTACTCTTAACATTACTCAAAATATCAGATTCAGTTTCAGAAAGGTCTATACCATTTTCTAAGTCTTTTATAAGTTGTTCAGCGTCTTTTTCTTTTTCCTTATCTTTTTCTTTATCCTTCTCTTCTTCCTCGACTTTAATATCACATGCTCCTTGTGCATTCATTTTCAATGCCTGTGTAATCTGAGCTTCAGATAAAGTAGCATCAAAGAATGCCATTACTTTCACAATATTATTTAAATTATCAATGTATTGTTGCGCAGTTCTCTCACCAAGAATTTCTTTGATACCATCCTTAAATAAAGGTAAATTTAATAATGACTTAGAATTTAATCCTTTACCCTGCTGAATAGTTCTTAAAATCTTTCTTTTCATTATCTCATTTAATACTCTCTCATCAACAATTCTTTCAAGATTTGGAATTTGAGGTTTTTCTGGAGTACCACTCATCATTTGACGAGCTTCAGTTCCAATTTTCAAATCAAGTATAACATCATCCAATAAAGTTCCGAATAATTTATAAAAAGCTTTTTCACAAAGTTCAGATAGTTCTTTTTCCTTACCTCTTTGAAGTCTCTTAGAATCTTCTATAATTCCACCGAAGTTTCTTAAAAGACCCATATTAGTTCTTTCAAAATCTCTCACTTTTTCTCTTTGCTCACGATTGATATTTTCCAACCAAGAGCCTTCGGTACCACCTTCACCAGGAACACCAATATTACCTCTCAATGAAGCTTCATTAATAAAGTCTTGAAATTTTTTAGAAATTGCCATATCTATTTTGAATATTTTTTATTATTTCTTGTCCTTCTGGAGTGTCTTTGATCTTATCTAACTCAGCAAAGAAAATATCCATAACCTCTTGAAATGTACCAATTGGCTTCTCTTCAGTACCAGGTCTTGGAACTACGGTAGGAACTGGTCTCCAAGGTCTTGGAGTTGTTGTTGGAGTTGCAGGAGGTGCGATAACTGGAGCAGTTTCAGTATCAGCCATTATAAATTCTTCGTATTTTTTTTGAAATTCAGAACCTTTTCTAAATTTTTCAAACATTTTAATATGCTTCATATATAAGCTTAAATTTTCATTATATATTAATTTTAAAATTTCATTTATGAAATTAAAGCCAATAAAAACAAAAGAAGACTATCAAATTTTTAACAAATATCTAGATAGTTTATACGGAATTGAATTATCTGAAGAACAAACTAATGAAATACTTATAATTCAACAGCTTTTAGAACATTTCGAACAAAATAATATGTCAAAAGTTTCAATCGGTGACGACAATGTAGAAAACTTTGACTATATTTACAATCTAATTCAGAGTGTTTCTGAATTAGAAGGATATGGACTTATAGAAAGAGTCTGTAAACTCCAAGAGGAAGTTGGTGAATTATCAGCTGAGACATTGAAGTTAATTGGATTTAAAAACTCAAATCTTGCAGAAAGTGAGATAAGAAGAAATATTCTTTTAGAAGGAGTTGATTGTTTAATAATGTCAATGGACATATTATCAACACAAGGATATACAAAAGATGAGATAATAAAAATGGCTGATTCTCAAATTAGCAAATGGGTAAGTAATTTAAAAACAAAAATATGATAGCATACGTAGTACTACAAAAAGGATTTGAATATAACGATGAAGTATATTCACAATCAGAAAGTGGTGGTGGACACCCACACAAAATTTTCTTTACAGAAGAAGCCGCAAGACAAGAAGTAAAGAGAATGAACCTTAAAGAGTTTAAGGAAACTAATATCACAGAGTATTCTTATGATATTGAAGATATCTGTGATGATCCAGATGAACTTTTAAACCTCTGTAACTCTTTAAAAGAAAAATATGGTGAAATAGATTCAAAAGATAAATGGAATTCACCAGATGAATATCGTCTACACCCAATGGCAAATGATGAGGAATGTGAAGAATATTCAAAAATGGTTGATTTACACTTTTATCAAATGGTACAAGTAGAAGTTGATCAACAGGATTTTAGAGAATCTAAATTACAACAAGTACTCTAAATAAACTCTATAAAAAGAAATCCCCATAATAATATATACATTATGGGGATTTTTTCATTTAATGAATTTATAGTTGAAAGATTGGGAGCATCTGAGGCATCACTTTTATTTGTAGACACCTTAGAGGCAAGAGCTGTAGGAATATTTGAGTCCTTCATAAAATCAGGAGAAAAACAAAAAAAAATCACTGAAGTTGTAGAATATAGAATTCTAAGACCACTTATTAATAGAAGTGAATTAGAGTTGTATTCTAAATTTCCAGTGATAAAGTTTGAATTAGAAATTGATTTCAAAATATTAAGTGATAAAGAGTGGTCTAAGAAATATCCAGACTATGGACAAAACTTAGCAACTGGTGGTATGGCATCTTATTTCGGAAATAAAAATTGGTCTGGATATTCGAGAATAGTTGATCCTATAAAACAAGTAAGTGAACATGGAATAGTTGTTAACTTAGGAATAACTATAGATGTTAATAAATCTTTTGATTTAAATAGTGCAGAAGATATTGAATTACTATATGATGATGTAGCATCAACTCTATATCATGAGTTAAACCATTGCTATGAAAACTATGTTAGAACAACTAAATTTACTAACATTGTGAGACCTGAATCTAGAAGTTTTGATACAGTATTGTCATTTACTGGTGAAAATATTTGGAAATTTCCAAAACAAGTATGGAATTTCTGGAATAAATTTAACTACTACCTATATGTATCTGAATATCATGAAACAAGAGCAAATGTTCAAGAAATATTCTACTTCATTAAAGAGTATCCAGAAAAGGATTTAAATGAGTTTAAAATCTATAGAATAGCAGATGAAATGGAAAAATTTGATCACAAGATATTTTATGAAAATCTATTAAAAAGAATATCTACACATGAACCATATATTGGCGGCGAAGAAAATGTAGCTGAAAGATTGAAGGAAATGTGGATAAGAACATATGAAAAAGAGTGTAAGAATCAAAATACAAAACCAATAATAAGTTTTAAAACTCTAAGAAGTATGAATTGCTTAGAATTTTTTAAATATTGGCAAAAAAGAATAAATTATGCCGGTCAAAGAATAAAAAGAAAGGCACACAATATAAAAGCAAGTTTATGAAAAAATTTACAAAAGTATTAGAAAATAAATCTAATGAAAAGAATTATGAAATATCTGTTGAGTTAAAGCTATTAGTAAAGGCAGAAAATGAAGGAGAAGCTGGATATATTAGTGATTCTATATTAGGAGCCATAAAAGAGCAATCTGACTATACTATTATAAATATTGAGGAAAAAACAGATAATAATATCAATTTAGAATCCTAATATATAAAAAAAAATAAAATCTAAAAATGAAAAGATTTACTGAATTTCAAAAAAAGTCTAAAAAAATAAATGAGCAAGAATTAACATTGCCAAAAAATACAGAAGAAACAACTAAACAAGTTCAACCTGAGCCTCAACAAGTAAATTCTTCTGAGTCAACACCTGTTAAATTCTTTTCAAAATTATTTGAAGCTAGACAAATGGCACACATATTTCACCTACAAGTTAAAGCTGAGATGGGTTCTGGATGGGAGCATGATGCACTAAATGACTTTTATGATGGTTTACTAGAATTTGTAGACGATCTAATAGAAACATATCAAGGTCAATATGGTATTGTTGAAGGATATGATGTTATTGATCCATCAGTAACTGGACAAATGAAGTCTTTAGAGTATCTTAAACAAACTGTAGATTTTATAAGAAGTGAAAGAAAGTGTATAAAAGAAGAAGACACACATTTACATAATGTAATTGATGAAGTCATCGCACTTTTTTACAAAACAATATATAAGTTAACTAACTTGAAGTAATATTAAAATCCTCGATTTTTTCGAGGATTTTTTTTATCTTTTTAATTTTAGGATTTTGATATCTAGAAGCCATTTTAGCATTTGGAAACCCAGGAGTAGAAACAACATCATATGTCATTATGTATGGTGCCCACACATAACCAGATTCAACATTTTTACCCTTCTTACCAATTAGCTGACTCATTAATTAGTATATGTATTTACGACCAGATTTGTTGTAATCTTTCAAAGAATTTACAACATTGTCAATCTTATCAATAGAATCTGAAAAGTATGATCTTATTTGTTGTAAATTAGATAATGAGTCATCTATTTGATCTATTTTTGAATTAGATGAATCTGTGAAGTTTTTTAACTCATTTATTAACGAGTCTATAATTTCATTTTTTTGATTAATATTTGATGTAAATTCTGTTAAAGAGTTAATTATTTCGTCACATCTCTCATTTGATAAATTCTGTATCTCACTTTCATTAAACTTTCTTATTTTCATAAGTAATTTTTTATTTTTAATATATATTAAGATGAAAAAGAGATCTAAAAATCTAATATTAGAATTTACAGAATTTAACTTACAAAGGCTTAATCCTGATTCAGCACAAGCATCAATACATGTTGACGATCCATCATTGTCAATTAATGCCTTTGATAAACATGAAGATATTGTAAGAAATGCAATATCTAAATTAGGAACATTATCAAAGGCATTACAAAACACTTCAACTTATAAATCGATAAAATCCAAGCTATCATTAGAAGAACAGCAAATTTATTCAATTAAAATTATAAGAATAGTAAAATCAACTTCTTTAAAGTATGATGTTTATATATCATTTAAAATAAAAGGTGAAGAAGAAGAATATTGGGGTGTTGTAACAGATATTATGAATTTTCCAGATTTTAAGTCTGAAATATTCAAAGATCATACCCTATTACAAACAAAAGAATGGGTTATTAAAACTAAAGGATTAGTTATAAAGAATATTTTAAATTGGTTAAAACCACAATTTGGAAAATTTAAATTACTAAAAGATGAAATTTACTGTTACTCAAGTAAAACTGGAAAATTAAATATTTTACCTAAAAATTCTAAAATAGAAGTTTTAAAATCTTATAACGATAAGATAATATTTGAATATAATAATGAACAATACACTCTAACGGGTGATAATTTTATCTATTTTAACTGGTGGTTTGAGCAAGTTAATTAAGATCCCACATTAACATTAAATACTGCGATAATATCCAACACAACATATGTATTATGTGTTCCACTAACACCTATAGATTGTATAAAGCTTAAACTATTTAAGCCAGTAGAGGTTGCGCTACCATTTCCTATTCCAAGTGCACTAGTGCCAGAAACTGTGGATATTACAGTTGGTGTACCAACAATAGATACACTTCCACTAGCGTCACATCTAGCTGACCCAAAAATTTT
>JACCDO012384456.1_pt1 | contig 36385 bp, 42 predicted proteins | sample 7446101 | NCBI WGS metagenome assembly JACCDO01 (sample SAMN15323440, study PRJNA562643) | freshwater metagenome | isolation source: river surface water | place: USA:Blue River Watershed | collected 2017-08-16 | reverse complement strand
GTTTTATTTCGGAGTGTCTTTTTTTTAGTGCTTATTTTTGTGTTCCGAATATGTTTTTTAATAAATGATTTTATGCTTTCCTTTTGGTTAAGCATCATATCAATTACATTTTGAAAATAAGAGCGAAATTGTGGACGCATTTTTTTTAGATCATCAACACAAACCCATCTTATCTCAGCTTTTTCAAAAAGTTTTGTAGTTTTAAACACCTTTGCAGGTAACCTTTTTTGAAGAAAACGCTGATTGTTATTGTAATAATGAGGCAACCAATGATTATACTCGAAAGGGAAAATATGCATACGGTAGGTTTGATGACCATCTGTTTTATGATCAATATTGTATGTACCGTACTTACGTAACATTTTACGAATATCCGCATCATTACCTAAAAATCCAGTAAGCTCTTCACCCGCTTCTCTTATTGCGGTTTCTAGAAATGTTTCGTTGTTATCTGTTCCACCACCAAAATCAGAGAAACCGGGAGCAGAGTCTTCATATTTTCCTTCTTTACCGAATAGAAAGTACAGTTTTCCATTGTGTATTGTTGTCGGTAAAATACCAGCTCCCATTATATTAAATAAAAATATTATTTATTTATATGAAGAAATCAAACAAACACACCAAATATTTGAAGAGAAAAAGAAAACATAACAGAACAATTAAGCATAAAAAACACACTCCTAAAGAGATAATAATACCATCTAAAACATCACTAAAAGTTCGCAAAATGAGTGATCGAATTGCGGGTAAAATACCAACAAATTCTTACTCGCCAACAATTAATAACGAATTGGTAACCTTAAAATCGATTCCTAGAAAAGAGCTTCTTGATTGCAATATAGAATCAGCATTTAATCTAAAGGAGCCTTTGCAAATTGGTATACAAGGACATTTCCAAGATAAAAAGTGTTTTTACTATTATACACCAGAAGCAAAGAAATTTCTGTTAAAAAATTTAGCAGCTGATAAACATATTGATCCTAGTAAAATTATACCTCCTATTCAATCACAATCAAATTGCTGGTTTAATGCAATGTTTGTGACATTTTTTGTAAGCGATAAAGGGCGAAAATTCTTTCATTTTTTACGTCAACTTATGATCGAAGGGAAGCAAAAGGACGGATCAGCCATACCAGATAAACTGAGAGATGCATTTGCTTTATTAAATTTTGGTGTAGACGCGTGTCTTACAGGTAATGAATATGCGTATAAATTGAATACAAACAGCATTATACATTTGTTATTTAAAGGTATACCTGAATCATATAAGCAAAAATATCCTTATATTGTAGACATAGATGAAGCAGGTAATCCTTTGTTATATTATATAAGTATAATCAATTATTTAAATAACAGTTCGGTCCAGATGCTCTTTATAAGAGACGCTAATAGTAAATGGAAAGATAAGGTCGTAGAATCTGTTCAAAAAATGTCCCATTTACCTCATATAATTGTTCTCGAAGTATATGACGAAATGGCTGGAGAGTTTAATAAAAAACCAATTTCATTTACGGTCGACGATGCAAAATATCAAATCGACAGCGCAGTAGTGAGGGATATATCAAAACAACATTTTTGCGCGACAATTACGTGCGAAGGCAAACAAATGGGATACGATGGTATGAGCTTCCATCGTCTTGTGCCTTTAGAATGGAAAAATAAAATGAATAGTAATATTGATTGGAAATTTGAAGGTACAAATGATTATGATGGAACGCCATTACAATGGAACTTTACAAAAAGTTATCAATTGCTTATGTATTATAGAATTAAATAAGATTGTTTTGTAATATGTTGTCAGTAATTTAACACTTGAATTACATCCCATCATTTATAATAGACGTTTAATAATTTGTTAAAATTACTTCAACTAATTTTTTACTACCTATTGAAGACGGCTCAATGCCAAACGAGAAATCGTCTGGTTTAGTTAAAATACTACTAACTTTCAAAATGCTATAATTGTTTTTTTCTGCGTATTCATAAAGCATAGTGTTCCATTCTTTTATAATTGAATGGTATTGTTTGTATTTCATATTTTCTGGATAATAAATATCCAAAAGAACAATATTTGTTTTTGGTAAACGAGATCGAATATTTTCTATTAATTTCTTATAGTATGCAAACATAGTTTTCAAAATACTAGTTTCAGTAGAATCGTTTTCTTTATCAACATAATGCGTCAATATATCATTCCCTCCAACAGAGAGAAAAATAGTGGTAGTATTATTATTTAAATCGCCTGAAATATGACCTACTTGTTCGTAAACGTCTACAATCTTTGAATTGTCTTCTGCAAGACACAAGGAATTACCATTTGTTCTCTCTTTTAGTAATTCATCGACACTTTTTCCATCAGATACATAAGCATCATTCTTAAGAATACTATCTCCTAGTAAAACGAAGATGTGTTTACCAGAATTAAATGCTTCCTTATATTGATTTTTATTATTCCTTGTTGTATTAAAATAAGAAACTGCAATAATAAAGCAAACAAGAATAAATATATATAAATAAAAATACTTCATATATATCTATAATAATATTTTATGTTATTGTATATGTAATAGAATTTGAATAATTTAACTTTCCGGGGTAACTTTGGTTAACAGGTGGACTAAAATTACCGTTATATACATTAACAACAACAACATTATAATCTCCTGCCTTAGCATTTAATGGAACAACAAAAGACATATTAAAAGAACTATAAAATGTTATTGGTAACTGATTAAAATTGCCAAAATTTACATACGTTGTTCCGTTTGAAGGAGGCAGAAAATTAGAACCGCTTATATAAACTAGCGAATATGTACCAGCAACACTAGTGGTTACTGATAAATTATTAATGATAGGTTTAAAGCTAGGTAGAAATCCTTTATACTTCGAACATCTATTAATAAAAGTAGTGATTTGTTGTTCACCTTCTGAATCTTGATAATTTGTATCGCGGGTGCAGGCCATTTATATACGAAATTATTTTAAAAATGGGATAATATAAATAATAATTTAAAATATATTTTATATTATTATTATAAATGTTTGTAATAATAAATAATCTTTTTCTATTTTTATCATTCTCAACATTATTCTTATTAACAAAATCATCTACCTTAGATTATACACAATTAACCACTAGTGTATGGTTAAGTGGTGCGGCCTATTGTGGTAAAGAACAATATGCATCAATGAAGGTAGGCGGACCTGCAACCGGTTTCATTTACAAAGATACACTTTATGATTCAAAAACTGATTTACAAGGATATATAGGTATATTGCCTTCCACCAGATCAATATATGTAGTTATACGAGGTTCATCGTCTATAATGAATTGGCTAGATGATTTTGAAGTAAGAAGGGTTACTTATACAACCTATCCAGAATGTGAATGTACAGTTCACAACGGGTTTTATCGTTCTGCATTGGGTGTAAGCAATTATACTATAAACACTGTAAAAACTTTACAAAAAACATATCCTTCATATTCGATAGTAGTCACTGGTCATTCTTATGGCGCCTCTTGTGGACAATTACTTGCAATGGAATTAGAGAGAAATGGTATTAAAACTAAATTATATGATTTTGGTCAACCTCGTGTAGGCGATAACAAATATGCTGCATTTGTAAATACAATAATTAGCGAATACTATAGAACTACCCACAATAAAGATACTGTTCCGCACGTTCCTCCAATAGATGGTTTTGGATACTATCACAGTTGCAGAGAGGTTTTTGAAGATGCAGATGGTAACTTAAAAGAATGTAGCGAAACTGATTGTGAAGATCCAAAATGTGCAGATCAATACAGTCTAATTAAAACTGATACAGATGATCATTTGTATTATTTAGGACACCGTGTATCTTGTGAAGAAAGTACAATATAAACTTAGTCAGAAACTAAATTATAACGACAAGGAAAATAACCATTGCTAGAGAAATATTTATAAGAACCTGTAGAAACCCTACATACATCACCTGTTTGATGTTCTGCGTATTCATAAAAAGCATCAGAATCTATCCATCCACCAAATAATAAAACGTGTGTTGATGGACTCAAAATAGCATCCCCTTTTTTCATTTCAGATTGTGTTATTTTGGTGCAAATTTCTTGCATATTTCCAGTCCAATGGCCTCCTCCTGATGTAGAAGAAGCCCAAGAATAAGATACGTATCCAGAACAATCCTGACGATAACCATCGGTAGTGGCTGTTTGCGAATAAGGTATTTTTTCATCCACCCATACTTGCGCTCTTTGCATAATCTGATCTCGAGTTATAGAAGATGCTGTAAAATTTAACATATCTAATGTTTGAGTTTGAGAGAAAATAAATGGTAAAAAAGGTAATGTAAACAAAAGAATTTTGATTAACATTTTAAATAATATACACATTTTATTTTTAAGTTATATAGGTCCAAAATCATCTTTTTTTGGTGTAATACCTCCTTTTATCTTCTCTCTAGCTAAGAAATAAACCATATAACCAAAACCAGCTCCGACAATTGCTCCGACAAACACTTGAAAAATAGTATGTTGATTATATACTACCCGTTGCGTCATAGTCAAGAGGGATAATAATATATATATGTACAACCAATTTTTTTTCCTTAGAGAAAGGTAAATAAATACCGTTGAAAAAATCATTGATTGTGTATGACCAGATGGCATTCCAAATATATCGTGAGGAATTCCATTTTTAAATATAAAACGTTTTCCGTGGTTTAAAGCTAAATTAAATGTTTTTAGATCTTCGGATGGTCTAGGTTGCTGTATTAATCCCTTTAAGACCAAATTTAAAATAGCGTTAAAAAAAACCCCAATAATGTAATAAAAAAATAAATTTGAATTGTCCCACAAAAGATGCATAGAGAGAAAGATAAGTATTAGCGGTCCAAATGAACCAATGTCATTAAATAATTGTGGCAATATATCCATATCATAGTATGATATTTTAATATTGGTATAAGGATTCGCACGCTAACGTAAAACACCAATCATTTCCATTTAAATTCAAAATATTTCCTTTATCGTCTAATAATTTTACTGCCATTCTTTCAATATTTACAGGTCCGAAATAAACTCTTCTATTATCTTGTAAAGATCCACTGAATTCGACTAATAATGATCCTGTTGGTACACCAGTAGATGTTTTAACCGGTAAAATTGCGAGAATATCCGAAGACGTAGGTGCTTTTGCCAGATAATTTGTCATATTATTTTTATTTTTATTTATTTCATTTATAGTATAGATTTGCGCTTGAGTGAGTGTACGAGGAGCACTGGGTAGAATAATTTGCGTTGGAGTATAATCGGCTTCATATTTACCAGCAATTAAAAGTCCGTTTTGTGCATTTACTGTTTGATTATCAAACAACGATTGTGCGATTACGCCATCTACTAATTGTGTTAAATTGTTTCCTTGTTGCGCGGGCGTTAAACACGTATAAGGCAAATCGGGAGAAAAATAAGAAGGAATTTTTAAGGTATTCGAATATTGTGTAATAGATACCAGACTATTATTTACGTGATTTTGGTTGTAATCATCTAAAACAAGTATTAGATATTTTGTTCCGTTCAGGTCTAGAACGGAAGATGCTGAATTACCGCTTGTTTCAATATTTATGTAGGGTAACTTATACCCCATTAACCATCCTAGTGTATTATTAAAATAGTGATTTACATTACTTGCACAATTTATAGAACATTGCAGAACACCGGTAAAATCATAAAATACAATCGATGTATCTGTTGTAATTGTAAATGACGTTAGTACACCATCAGGATCGGTATATGTTCCTCCATATAAAAATAACGTAATTTTTCCGTTATTTGCATTGTAATAAACAGGGTTATCTTCTGTAACATAACCACTAACTGCTGGAGTTGAAAATCCTGCATTTTGAAAAGAAGAGTTTAATTGTGTTTGAAAACCGGTTTGACTGTAATTTCCAGGTGGAACTGAAACAGGAATTGCATTATTCGAACTTACGTCAACGACCCAAAAACACGTATTTCCATAAGCAGTGTCAATTACATACCAACTAAACGGTATTTGATAAGAATATAAACTTAAACTTAATGCATTTTTTAGCGTGTCTGAGAGATCTAGTGTATAATTCGTTGATGTAGAATCAATTCCGCTTGTATACTGTCTAAATTGACTATCCAGATTTACAAATCTGCTTACCGTATTTTTTAAATTCGGATTTAAGGAATCCTGCTTGACGGGCAAAGTATAAGTATCTGTAGTGGCAATTTGTTCGCGATTCATTGGTGCGTGTTGGTTACCAAAAACGCCGACTTTTTGTTTTCTTTGCGTAATTTTATTCACTTGATTTTGATCACTTTGGGTAAGGTTCTCGTTTTCATACCAATCGGAAACCTGTTTTTCTCCTGCGGGATATATAGCTTCATTAGACATATTACCAAACCCTTCCACTCTAGGTTCTACAATAATTTTTCCCGTTGTGTCTTCGTCAAAATCAACTGATAGTCCTTGTTCATATTCTAATAATTGACTTTGTACATCTTTAAAAAAAACAGCTAATTTTGGATTTCTTGATTTAAATTTATCTATAAATTGATTCGTTTTTCTAATTATTTCTTCCTTATCTATTTCTTCATTTTCAATGTCGACGATTGTTAATAATTCAGAGAGAGTGTAATTAGAAACATTTGTATCTATATCTGTCATCTAATAATATTTATATATTATAAAATTGTTTTTAATAAAAAATGCATAAATATAATTTAGTGCTCTTTTTTTGGTGCCTTTTTTAAAGCAATAAATTTGTATTTTTTCTTATGGAATGATGGAATCGCACATTTCTTGAGTTGTGGGGTTAGAATCTATTATTTTCTCTCTGAAATGATACACAAATATCTCTCTTATTTCCTTTTTAACATCTATATCTATACCTACATTATTGCTATCATCTTTACATTCTAATTTTAAAAATTGTTTTGGAATTCTTGTCATACCAGCACCTCTTTTAGAATGCGTATATCCTTTAAATAATATTTCTTCCAATGCGTACACGAGTGGGGAATTGTAATCATCTATTGTGTCTCGATCTACAAAATATTTTCCTATGTACGTGTAACGATTTGTATTTCCATCCGAGTGGACTTTGTAATATTTTTTTGTTTCCGGGCTGTTTTTAATGAGACCTATACCTTCAATTTTATTAGTGAAATTATTCATTTCAATAACAAACACTGGCGTATTATATGCAATGCTTGGAGACAATTCTAACGGTGTACAATACATACAGGCAAATCCGTTTTTTTTTCTATAAGCATAATTTGCATCTCGAGTTTCATTGTTAAATCTGCTTGTAACAATTGCATACATTTATAATATTGATTTTTGTTTTGTAATAAAATATTTTATTTTTCATTTTTTTCAATTTTAAATAAAAATATAATTTAAATGAATTGTTGTATATGTGGGCCTGTGAAAAATTGTGGTCCATATTTAAAAAAGGTTTTTGAGAATATAGAAAAAATAGGTTCACTCTTTGATGATTATAAAATAGTACTTTATTATGATAAATCAATTGATAATACGTTAGAAATATTAAAAGAATACCAACAGCATAAACAGCGATTAATATTTTACGTCAATAGGAATATATCATCACCATTTAGAACACATAGAATAGCAATTGCTCGCAATTATTGTTTAAATTATGTTAGAGAGAATAAAGAATTATATCCATACTTTATTATGATGGATTTTGATGATGTGAATTGTAAAAATATAAATGTAGAGCCACTAAAAAGAAGTTTAAAGAGATCCGATTGGGATGGATTATCGTTTAATACGAGTCCTCATTATTATGATATTTGGGCATTATCTATTTGGCCTTTTTGTTTTAGTTACAATCATTTTCAAAACAATTACAAATACCATTCTATTATCAGAGAATATGTTATGATCAAATTAAAAATGTTGAAATCAGAACAGTTGCTACAGTGTATTTCATCATTTAACGGGTTTTCTATTTATAGAACAAACAAGTTCTTACAAACATATTATGATGGTAGAGTACGCACAGATCTATTTTCAAAACACTTTATTAAATCTCACGCTTTCGCCCAAAAATCTAAAGGATTAGTATATAAAGATTATGGACACGTAAAGGGTAGATACGAAGATTGTGAACATAGAGCTTTTCATCAAATGGCTAGAAAGAATTCGGGTGCAAGAATAATGATTAGTCCAGATATATTATTCTATTAATGTATAAATGGAAAATTAGATTATTATGTAAATAGTATCGAATATTAAAATCATGTGATTTTCATTCACCTGATTTTAAAAATGTTTGAATATTTACCAGTATTGATTATTGATAATTGGTCAGATATAAACCAACATTTATTACAAAAACAATTGAAGAGTTTAGAACAAAAAAATTTAATTATGATAATCTAACGTTAAGTCACGGGATAAATAAAACAAGAAATGTAAATGAATAATTTTATCATATTATGTATATGTTAAAATTATTACAAAAGAGGAAAACTGAATTCAATACAGATATATACATATATAACCGACCCTACACTTTTTTTAAGAAAGATTATAAAAGTATTATTCCATTAGACATATATCAAACGTGGGCCACAAAAAATTTACCTCCAAAAATGAGAGAAAGAGTCGAACTATTAAAAAGTCAAAATCCTAGATTCAATCATTATCTATTTGACGATAACGACTGTAGAGAATTTATTAGAACTCATTTCAAACCAGATGTTTTAGATGCATACGACAAATTAATTCCCGGAGCATACAAGGCGGATTTGTGGAGGTTATGTGTATTGTTTATTAATGGAGGAATATATTTGGATATCAAATTAGGATGTGTTAATGGGTTTAAATTAATAGAACTTACCGAAGAAGAGCATTTTGTTAAAGACAGGCCTGCAAATTCGATATATAACGCATTAATGGTATGTAAAAAAGGGAACCTCTTCTTATTCAAATCTATTAGACAAATTGTTGAAAATGTTAAAAATAAATTCTATGGAGATTCTCCTCTATCTCCAACAGGGCCTATAATGCTCGGATCAGTAATAATACATAATAATTTACCTGCTAATATAGATATGAAACATTATGAAGGTGGAGGGTATATTGTATACAAAAACCGATTTGTTATTTCAACAGAATATCAAGAATATGGCAGTGATAGAAAAACATATTATAATAAAAAAAATACAAAAAGGTACGATAAATTATGGATAAATAGAAATATTTATAAATAATGAAATTAAAACGCATTTTTGATTTATATATCAAAATTTTGAGAAAATTTATCAGTCATAATTTTATATCTTTCGTTTTCTAAACTTTTCTCTAATAAAGACCAAGGTGTGCACGCCTGAAGAGCGTGTAATCCTTGTTCACAGAATATGTTCAACAAAGCTGGACTAAACCCAGACATCATAGAACAATTACGCTGATTAGATAAAGTTGGAAACCCAGTCGTACTTCTTAAATTCCAGAAAAGAATATGAGGCGGTTTATATGGTTTTCCGTGAACGCGAATTCCAGCAGCCTCGTATTTAGCCTTCATTGTATCATATAACACTTGAGTATTACAGCTATCTCCAGAATCCATTTGCATATCTGATAGTATAACTAATACTAAATCTTGGACATCTTCTGGAGTCATTTTATTCTGAATAATTGCATCTAAAATAGTATCTAGTGCGGCGTGAAAATTAGTGTTCATACCCCATTCAGCTCGTGTTATTATGTCAACTTGTGAAACAAAATCATCGTAACCATCTAAATTTACCCAGTTGGGTTTTGCACTGAATGTCATAACTCTCTTTCCAATAATAGATTTTTCAGCAATTCTAATACCGAGAGCAATAGCCGCATTCATCGGATCTCCTTCCATAGACCCAGAAACATCCACCATAGCAATCATTTTTCCTAATTCTCTGGATTGGGTTGCATTGTCTCTCCATTGCGCATTTAACAAATTTGTCTCTATTTGATTATTATTGCGTATTAATTGAATAGCTTGTTTTGTAAAATCAGCCATACCAACACGCTTGCCTTTCAATTCAAATTCGCCGTTTATTGCTCTTTTAATATGATCTTCAAATCTTTTAGCGCAGTCAATCCTATCCATACTATCTGGAAAACGTATTTCTCCATTTTGTTTAACATTTAAAAAGGCCTTTTTTTGTTTAGACAATGAAATAGATGTTACGTTTTCAAAGTTTATACAGGACCATTTTTTACCACATTGTTTTATTTGCAAGGTGTCTATATGTTTATTAATAGACGACAAAAGTTTGCGATACTCTATTTTACATTTTAGAACCGCTTTTGTAAATTGCATATCCGAAGAAGCAGTTGCCAAAAAATGACTAAAATAATCAGTTGCTAACTCTCTATATAGCCAACCAAATCCGGATTTTTCTCTCGGAACCCATTTTGCTACTAAAGAAATACCGTCCGAATTCGAAATGTAATTGGCGTAATCATATTTCAATTGTTCATTTATAATTTTTATTGCATATTGAATTAGAGGGTGTGTTATATTTTCACCGTTTGACTTGCAATATTGACAAAAATATTTCATATCCTTCCAAGACCCATAGGGATGTATGTTTTTATTTCCAACATCAACCAAACAACGCAAAGCAAAAAGTGATAATTCTGGATAAAAATTATACCACGTATGAATCATCATATACGTCAAAGTATACTCACCTTTTCCGTCAATAATATCACGCGTATGACCGATTATCCTATAAAGTACAGAAAGATATCCCCGCGCTACCTCCTTTTCTGGGGTAGATCCAGAATTGACGCTATATTTAAGCGTACCAAGAATTTCGTAAAGAACATTCCTTAAAGTGTTTAAGCCTATCTCGCTGGTTCTTGTTAATTGAAAACTAAACTGGGCTATTTTCTCTCTCATATTATTTGACCAACCATATTCTACATGACCTTTTTCTCCTATTTGCGTATTCGTGTAATTGTCTATTACGTCTATTACGTCTATTAATGCGGCCATTTGAGTTGATAATATATTTTATTAGTTATTCTTTATATCTTTTTTTAATGGTTTTTTTGTTCTTTGAGTGCAAATAAATCCTTTTAGTACACGTATTAGTGTTAATATGTTTTAGTTCGGTAGATTTTTCATATAGTATTAATATTAAATCGTTTAGATCTTGTAGCATATTTATTGTTTTGTCGAAATTTATTGAATCGATGTGCTTAACAACCGTCAGATGCTCACTGCGTTCCTCTGAATATAATATAAAATTTTTTATTTCATCTGCATCTAAATTGATATTATATTTTAGAATTGCTAAGAGTGAATACATTCTATCATCACTGTTGATAGATCTTTTAAGTATTTGCAAAACCTCCTCCCTAGAAAGTATATTTGGATTTCTCATTAAAAACGATTCCTGCTTTATTTTTTCAATCTCATTAGATCTATTTACATAGATAATTTTTAAGTTGATATAGTGGACATCGTCCTTATAGAAATCTTGATATAGTTTGTCAGTTTTCTCAAAATTATTTATCCAATCATCATTTAATTTATTATATTCAACATCCATAATATATTATATTTTGCAGATATAATACATTACACTATTTAACTAATTATTAAATTTATCGTAATCGGATGAATAATCATAATAATCGTCTACTTCTTCGTCAATTTCTTCGTTGTCCATCTCCTGATAATATATTTCGTCTAATGTGTCAAAATAATCGTAATCATAGTTTGGAAACCTAAACATATTTACCCATTCTTCATAGCCCCACATCTCAATATATTCATTTGTCCTTTTTTCGTCTAGTTCCACTAAAGAGTGTAATATTTCAAAATTATCAGGTCTGTTTATATGCATTAGATCCAAACATTCCTTTCTCATAGTTGTAATTTTATTTGTTGTATTATCTTTTGTTATCAATGTCCACCCCGGTTGAAGATTTTTATAATCTAAATCTATTCCGATTTTATCATTGTTCTTACTTATAATTACACTTTGCAATTTTTCTGAAAAACTTGCACAATTTACTTGTTTAATAGTAATTGGTTTTGAAACAAGCTCTGGAAAACTTTCTGGTGCCAACGCCTTTCTAGTATTTTCTTCCTTTACACTCTGTTCTTGTTCTTTTTTAAAATTTTCTTCTTTTGTTCTTCTAGCACAGTATTCTTCGTCCCTTTCATATCTAGCCTGAAAATTTTTTTTAAACGAATTATTTTCTCCCGATCGTTTTTCGGGTATTTCGGATACCTTATTATTTTTAACTTGTTTACCATTTGTTTCATTTTCAACTAGTGTCCCAAACCGCGAATTCGTCTTAAACTTGCTCATATTATTATTTATCTCCTTTATAGATACCTTGTATATTAATTATACGATTATATTTAAATGCATATCTTAAATATATTATAAAGTAATCAAAACAAAGTATTTAAAGATATACGAATACTATTAATTACCTCCTCACAGCAATTAATTTAAGTTAGACATCATAATTCTAAATCATTATTTATATATTTTACAGGAGGTAGTAAATAACGGTGTATTTTATGTAAATATTGTATAATTTGGGTTTTTGGTAAAAAATTAGACTTTATTCGGTAAAAAATTATGATAAGAACGTCGTCTTTTATCATAATTCTTAAAATTTATATGTATGTTTTATATATCATCAACGTCGATTTCATCTCCGTCATCCGTCGTAATTATTGAATTATTCCCTGTTACGCGTATCGCTTCTACTTGGGCTTCAAGTAATTCTTCGTACTCTTGTGTCTTCTCATCGGCAAATACAATTCCGTCGTTACTATCGAGCTGAATCGAAGAATCAAATGCTTTAACATCATTATTTATAAAGGGAGTCCAATTTACACTCATTACATTATTTTTTAATCTAGTTTTATCTGAATCATTATAAACTTCTATAACATCACAATTTAACAATTTACCTGGGGAAGGCTCTTTTTCCCATTCTCTTAAACCCACTAGCAACCAAGATCCGACGCCAATAAAGTTGTCGCGTTTGCCACGACCTCTAAATTTACCTCTAATATGACACAATAGTGAATCTCCTTTTAAATTCATCACCTGACAACTCGCTCCGCCAAATATCTTTGTAACTTGAGCGTATATCTCTGCTTCATCTTCTGAAACTCTTAAAGAGCTACTAGTTTTTACAACGATATTCTTACGTGCGAACCCTTTTGATTTATTTCCGCCTGTTGTGTTCTTGACCATTTTAGATTTGTATTATTGTTATTTTTATTATTATAATACATTTTTATATCAATTTTATTTAATATTATGCAGATATTAAAAAGGAGTAGTCGTTCTTAAATTAATCTTGTTATTTTGACTTAAATTGTATACAGTCTTAACCTGCAAACTAAAACTAAAATCTGTTTCGTGTAAATTTACCAAAGCGCCCTTTGGGTTTAATAGTCTAACGGTTATTCTCGATACGTCAACTGGTCCAAAGTATTCTCTCTTTTTATAAATAAAATTTGAATTGTTATCGAATGTAGTTGTAAACAACGTACTATTTATTGGAATAATAGCCAATATATTACCATCTACGGTTCCAGCTGCACCTAAAATGCCTACTGTATTAGTTACGGTTTGGGAACCTGTATAATCGTCCATAGAAAAATATAAATAATCTGCATATGTATTATTAAATATTGATTCCGAAGTATATGACTGTTGTCCTGTATATAAAACCTTTGTATAACCCATATGAAAAGCCAATGATTGAAAATATTTAGTTATAGGGATAGAATTATCAGTTGAAAACTCGTATCGACTATCCGGAAAAGTCGTTGAATAAGGACTACAAAACGTTGACTGATGTCTAATCGTGTTCATTGTAAATGAATACGTTGTATTTCTTATCGTTGTTCTACGAGTCGATAAACTTATTTCTACAAAAAATCTATACAATTTTGGGTCTGTTATACCCAATATTTGTTCGTTTATAGCCTTCGTTAATGCATCTGGAAAACTAGCTCCTGCTAAACTACTAAATATAGGTAATGTTGTGTTTATTTCATAAGGTGTATAGTTACCTTCTGGCAATACAACTATACCAGAAAGTCCAGTTCCATCTTCTTCAATAAATAGTTTATTTGTTTGAGATTCTTCGCTAAATGTATACATAACATTGGGTATATTTGCAGACGACAACGATATGGATATGACACTTTTCCACCTTACAGGCAAATCAAATGTCGAATTAGAAGGTGGCGTATTAAAATAATCATTCCTTGCTCCAGTGTTAAACATATATACTGTAGTTATTACATCATAGTTATAACCGTTGACCGTGTCTCGAGGAATTACCTGTGTCTCCAGTGCTTGATGAGGTGATAACGGGTTTATTATTTTACCTACTCTAGGATCTCTACCTTTATTTAAATATCTTTCTATGTTCTTGTTCATTTCTTTATTTGACTCCATATCGTAGTAAAAACTAGTTAAAACATCCTTGGCCAATTTTATAAAATTAATAATATCTAGTTTATATTTTGGGTTATAAACGTCGTTATTTGTAGATAATATTTCTGTGGCTAATTCATCTTCTTTATTTTTTAAATCCGCAAGATTGTACGTTTTCTCCAATTTAAAAAAATTTATTAAATCATCTGTTGTATAATTATTAACATCTAAATCAAAACTTGTATCCATTATAATATATTTGTTTTTAAATTATAGGGTTGTTCGCAAAATTAAATATTATAGTTTAGAATAAATAACATAATTTGCGTTTTTATCTTAATGATATATATATATGCAAGGTGGTAGAAAATTAAGTGATTGGAATATATTTGTCAAAAAAGTGTATGCAGAAGGGAAGGCTAAGGATTCTAGTTACGAGTTCAAACAAGCTTTAACTGATGCTAGCGAACGTAAATCGGAAATGGGATCTATGAAATCTGTTGCTGCAAGTGGTGTTAAAAAAGGTAAAAGTAAAAAATCTAAAAAATCTAAAAAATCTAAAAAAATGAATAGGTCTATTTCAGGAGGCACACGTAAGCGAAGAAGACATTAAATAACATTAAATAACATTAAATAATATTACGTTTTGTATTAAACCCTAATATTATTCCCTGACTAATTTCCTAAAACATCAAACAAATGAGTTATTGAATTACTTTTCAATTTATTTACATAAGACCAATCATTTTCCTGTTTAAATATTTTTTCATAATTTTCAAATAAATTTTGTAAACTATTTCGTTTGGATGGATCCGGATGAATATTTTTTGAAAGCTCTACTGTAATTTTATTAAAAAAGGTTGCTTTTAGAGAGAAAAAACACGAAATATTACCAAAAATATGCAAATAAAGCACACTTATACTGTATATATCCCACTTTTCTGCATTCTTTAAAATATCACTAATAATTTCATTTTTAGGTATATTTATGTACTTTTTTAATGATTCAACGCTAGATATCTTATAAGATTCCTTATATTTATCAGAAAACAATCTCAAAATGGACAAATTATTGACAAAAACAGAGACAACCTCTTCAATAAAAGAATATGAAATAGTAGAAATATCATTTTGGATTAAATAAAATAATACGTGAACTTCTAAAGGTTTGTGTGTAAAATCTGATATGTTTTGTATAATACTCGATATATATGTCTCATTTAATTTAGAAATTTGTAAACTTTGCTGAAAATTTTGTAATTGGGGTTTCTCTCCACAATCAATGTTATAAACTATATTTGCAGGAGATAAATTAAAAAAACATATATTCATATCATTTAAATTTATCAAACCCTTTAAAATATATGAAAATGAATCAATACTGTGAAAAAACAATTGTTTATGATCTATTAATTTGAATATAAAATCGTTAAATGTAACTAGTTTATCATTTTTATATTTAAAAACTAGGTATTTTTTCTCGTTTTGCGAGCTGTTTATATTCAAATTTTCAATTACATTACCATTTAATTGATTAATATTGATAAAATCATAATCTTCAAGTATTAAATAATTATTTGAATAATGTGGTATATTTTTTATTTTATCACAAATAAATGCTTCATTTTTTGAATAAAACGATAAATATACTATTTTAGTTTTGTATTTTTTTCTAGTAGTTATTTTACAGTTATTATTTAAATTAGAAAAAAAATGTATTTTTATAGTTGATACATCTATATTTGAAGTCATCTATTTAGTTTAACTATTTTAACTTTATTATTTTACTTTATTATTTTTACTTACTAATAAATAAGAAATATCGGTTTTTGTAGGTTTTTTTAATTTTTTTCTTGATTTCATTTGAATCTATAACTCCGTTTTGACAAAGTACAATTACTTCTTCTCTAAGAAGATCTACATTTGTCTTGCAGAAATCATCAAAACCTTCTGATGGTTTATAATGTTTGCTATTTATCTTATTTTTTATGTGATTATCCATAGCATCTAATAAATCTTGCTGAACGCCAACATAAGCGCGCCTTTCGGATGGTGCTTTTTTTTCAGTGCCTTTTTTTCTAAAATAATATCTTGCGCTTTTAAACATTTTATCTTCGATATTGCCGTGATATCCTAGGTTTGTTAGTCTACGTTTTTCCATAGTAACAATAATTTCATTTTCTTCTAACCAAGAATTCCAAGCTTCTTTGAAATCTTTTCTATGATCATATTGATGAACCTTTGAGAATCTAAACAAATCGCTTGTGAATTCATCTGTAAATTTATATCTATAAATGTTTATGTTAGCATCATTAACAAATTTATAATTTTTATTGCATTCAATATCAATTCTCTCGGTATTTGAAGATGTGCTACATCGATCGCTGCTTGTTCCAATAATATTATTACAAATATTATTAGAATTGTCGAACCCAACGCAATTATCGGATGGTTCAAATAATGCCACATCTGTCATTGTACTATAAAGCTAGTTTATATTGTAATAGTATTTAATTTTTATTTTTTAAAGTATTTGATTTCAATTTTATTTTTAAAAAATTGATTCAATATAATAAATAATTAATTATTAAACATATAAATATAAAAGAATATAATGGATACTACAATGAACGAATTTGAAAATATACGTGCACCAGACAAAGTTATAAAAGACCGATTAATAGAAGATAATAGAAGTGACTTCGATAAACAAATGGACGAAGCATTATATTTAAGTTTACAGGAATTAAAAGAACAAGAAGAGATTAATAAATTATACGAAGACGAAGTGTTAAATACATATTTATCTGAAACAAAGAAAAGAAGGGAACTATTTCGCGAATTGTTGTTTGATTTAAACAAGTTAACCAAATTCGACAAAGACATAAAAGAAATATATGAAATGATAGAACCAATTGTTGATACTTATTGTGGACAATTTATAAATTTTTGTGAATTAGACGAGGGGACATACGAGAGAATATTTAAAGTTATAGGAAATGTCAGAACTAATAAAAATAATATAGAAATATTAAAATCAGTTATAATTAAAAACCGTTAAATTTTATAACCTTTGTATCTCCTGTATTAAGAGGTTCAGTAAAATCTTTTTTACTATTATCACCATATTCATAACTTTCTTCAGATAGCTTTTTGTCTTGATCTATTTGTTTATTATTATGATATAATGTTATTGATTCATAAAACTCTTTTACTTTTTTATTAATTTTTATTCTTGTTGCGTCAAAGGAAGTTAAATATAGCCCATCCAAGCTCTTAACCCTTGATAAAGCTACATAGGTTTGGCCGCATTCAAATATGCCACTTCCTACATCAATTTCAGCCGCATCCATAGTAGCCCCTTGAGACTTATGAATAGTCAATGCCCACGCTAAAATGAGCGGAACCTGCGAAACACCAATTCCAGGAATTTTATCACTCGCCCAAACATTGCGCACCATTATACGTTCGATACCGTTATTGAATTTCACTCGAGGACATCCAGTAATTTCACAAAAATCTGTAACAATTCCTTGACTGCCGTTACAAACTTCAATACCAGTATCTGATTGTATATTCACGATACACATTACTTGTGCGCCTAATTTTAATTTCATTTCTTTGTCGCAAATGAGATTATTAGCTAAGAATTCTAACTCCATTTGTATATCCTTATCACTGTACTCCATTCGCCGCGCCCGTTCGGCCTTAGTCATTTCAAGATCCTTCAAATATTTAATTTTATACTCTTTTTCGAGTCCATTTAGTGCGGACATTTTAGTATTATTTATATTTTCCACCTTGTTGCGTGTAGGATATAATTTGGTCGGTTCGGCTACTAAATTAGGATCAAATGGTCTACCTACATATTGAAGAAGTAAATCGTTTGATTTACGCTTTATCTTCCCTTCACGTATTTGATTTAAAATACTTGAATATGTTTCATCTGTTTGTCTAAAAATTTTGACTAATTGAATTTGACACTCTCGCTGGAATACAGCATTCCAATCTTCACTTTCAAAGCAGAATCGCTGTGTATCTAATTCGTCTTTATCTCCTACTGGAGGCAACTGAAAGAAATCTCCTGAAAATATGAGTTGAATTCCCCCAAACGGTTTAGAATTTCCTCTAACTGCTTTTCCAATCTCATTTAATGTATTAAATAATTTCAACGAAAGCATACTCACCTCGTCAACGACTAAAATATCGGTTTTTTTCCAAGATGCTTTGGCGAATTTATTTTTTTTTATCTTTGTTACAAGCTGATCTATTGTACCATTTCCCAATCCAATTCCAGCCCAAGAATGAAGTGTCTTGGCCTTACAATTTAACAAAACAGACGCGCAGCCAGTAAGGGCGGTCACTTGGATATCTTTGAATTGATTGTATGCGTGTTTATGTATGATTTTAATAAGCGCCGATTTACCTGAACCTCCCGGTCCAGTAATAAATATGTTATGACCTTGAACATATTTATCAAATGAAAGTTGTTGTTCTTTTGATAGATCCATTTATACTTAGTTATAATTAATTTTAAATCAATAATAATAATCAATTTTATAATTTATATTAAAATATAACCGGGTAGCTTTATAAGAATTGGCTACGTCAGTTTTTATTATAAAATTTTAGAATACGACAATTTATATTAAAACATATTTTTAATTATATTATATCTTAAATAATTTACTTTATATAATATATGAACTTTGATTTGAATATTGACAATTATACCAGAGATGAGCTTATTCAGATGTTTGAATTGCCAGTAAATTTTGACAGAAATATTATTGACATAAAAGAGGCGAAATTGAGAGAAAGTATTATGAATAACAAAGAAATAAATAATGATACCCGATTAAAAACCGCAAATTTTCTCATTAAAGCAAAAAATATTATTTTAAATGAAAACCAAAAACAGAGCAGCGACATTTTACAAAAAATAGAAAAATTTTACAATTCAAGTTATGAGCTTAAGTCATCACAATTAGAAGATAAAGAAGAACATATGGTTCAAGTTAGACCCGACAAACCTTATCTCTCTTCGTATCCAAGTGAATTTTTTAAAGGCGTGATAAATCCAATCAAAAAGAGAACTATCAAAAAAAATTTAAATATTGATACAAAATTTAGAGAGAACTACTACAGTAGTACATCCACCAATTTCAATATTATTTTGCCAATGTTGTTTAACAATGTTTTACAAATGCAACTAGCGGCAATTGAACTACCTACAACGTATTACGCTGTTTCGAAACAATATGGGAATAATTTCTTTACAATAAATGTAAATGGATCTTCTATAGTGATTAACATACCCGATGGAAACTATGATGCGTCTACTATAATGAATGCTATTAATAATCAACTATCATTAGCAGGGTCTCCATTCGATTTAATTGCATTTACTGTCAATTTAACAAACGGAACTGGAAGCGGACAAACTTTGGTCGGTGAAATTACGAGTGGAACAATAACAAGCGTCGAATTAAATTTTCAAGCAGATAGATATGGTATAGAAGACCGAAACACACCACTTCCTTTAAAATTCGGTTGGCTTTTAGGTTTCAGAAATGGTATGTATGTAAACAATTTTAATTATGTCTCTGAAGGTGTTGTTGATGTAACCGGACCAAAATATTTATTTCTAGTTGTAGACGATTATAATAATAGCGTTAACAATAACTTTTACGGAGCATTTAACTCGTCTATTTTAAATAAAAATATATTGGCTCGTATATCATTACAAACAAATACATTCAAAATATTAGAACAAAATAATCTGAGTCTTGTAACTACTCCTCGTGAATACTTTGGTCCAGTAAATATACAAAATATGAACGTTCAATTAAATGACGAATATGGTAGAGTTGTTGATTTAAATAATATGGATTTTAGTTTTTGCGTTACATTAACAACCGTGTATGACATCTAAAAGCTTGCATAATTTTTAATTTATCATATTTCCCCATTTATTTTATATTTTAACCAAGAAGTTGGTTTTTTCTTGGTCCCTCCATCATATGAAACTGCAAATCTATCTTTAATAAGAAGTTCGTTTAAGTGAGTATTACCAATATAAACATCTGCCAATATTCGGCCATATTTTTCTGTATTTACGTTTTCTAATCTGACAAATTTATTTAAAACTAAATTAGATACAAAATCACGAGCTTCTATTGCTGCATTTTTTTCGTCATCTGAAATATTTTTCCCTTTTATTTCTGGAGTATCTATACCATTCAATCTTATCGATAACCTATAAATAGGCGACCCTTCGTGCGGTAATTTAGAAGCAATTGTTATTGTATCTGCATCATAAACCTTTATAACCCTTCCCCCTTTTATGGGAAATATAAATGGAACAGTATCTTCCCATTTAATATCTGTTCCGTCTACCATAAAATTTTCATCTAGAGTATTATCATTAACACGCGATTTTCTTTTAAATAATGAAAGTGGGTTTGGTATTTTAAAAAAGGACGTCATTTTTACTTTGGTATAAAATATTTTATCGTATTATTTAAATCAATTTTTAAATAATATAATTATATCGCGTATATATAAAATATAATGGCTCATTCATTTAAAAGTAGTACTGGAAAAAAAGCATTTGGTGTATTTTCTGAATCAGCATCATCAGGCGATTATACATATAATAAAAAAGCCAGAACAACTTATTGTCTTGCAAACAGTTGTGTTCCTAGTATAAAAGTAGGAAGCCATAGTAATCTTTTATTATTTGGTAGATCTAATAGAATAACCATTTATCCTTGTAAAAACACTATAAATCGAGCAAACTTAAATATAAATTTAATTACAAAATTAGACTTGTCTGGAAACATTCCTGTTATAGAAGATTTTTCTGGTAATCAAGTTCCATCTACTATAAATTCAAATGCGACTCCTTATCTTGAATATAATATAGACCCGTGTGGTAATTTATTTGGTAATACTATTTGTGGTATAAATAATTTCGTAAATTATATGGTTTATAACGACCCTCCTTATGATACAACCAATCCTGGATTTATAAATAGCCTATAAATTCTATAATATAAAGAAAATTACGTAAGTGATAGCTGCAGTAATAATAGTGGTTGAACTTACACTGACAATCTTGCCTACTAAATTGTAATTTATTTTATCGGCGCAATTATTTGAAGCAATTGATCTGTATATAGAATCATCATCATCGTAAGTACTGTAATTTTTTATATAATAATCATATTGATCGTTATCATTATAACTTACAATCTCACGATATTTTTTAACGTTGTATTTTTTTCTTATTATATCTTCGTTATCTGGAATAGTTTTTATATTTTCATTGTCAATATCAATATAAAAACCCCATTCGTCTCCAAAACGTTCAGGTTCGTTATTAAGGTGTGAATTTAAAGTCATTTTATTTTGTTCAATATAATTATAATCATATTATAATTGTATAAATATTTCAATTTTTTATGTAATTGTTTATAATTATAAATTAACGTTTTGCACCCATACGTATAAGCATTTTTTTTGCTTTTCTAGATATATTTTTTCTATGGTATTGTTGTGCTCTAATATAGGCCGAATAAACGCCTTTTGAAGTAATTTTGCATGTATTTTTTTTACAAATCGGAAAAGATTTTTTCGGACCTAAAAAACATTTTTTACCGCATCTTTTTAACATTAGTGTTTTTTGGTGATATCCTGGTTTTTCATTTTTCCAACCTCTAGTAGCCGATCCGCGTCCATTTTTCTGTGTTTTAGACATTTATATAAATATGTTAAGAATAAATTTATAAATTATAGTATTAATCTATGGAAAGTTTTGGAGAGAGAAAAAATGCTGTTATAGCGGAAATAAATCAAAGGCAAAATCAAATTGATATAATGAAATTTTCAGAATGTAGACCGGTTTATGTTGATAGTCCTAAAATTGTAAACGCAAATGATGATCCAAACGACGAAACACACGACGACATATCTAGTGAAGAACTTACGTCAGATATATCAGGAAATATAATAGATATTTCAGGTAATTCAATAATAACATTTAAAAAATATACATATAAGGAAATCGAAAGCGAAATTAACGCTAATTATTTTGATGAAAACGAATACTTTTCCAGTGCACTTGATATATTAGCAACTTATTTAAGAGGTCAAAAACTTATTTATATGGAATCAAAAGCTTATTGCGAAACTAGATTAAATTCGCTTATGATGCCTTCTATATTATTATCTACCGCAGCCACCGTATTAGCGTCGATCATAAAAGAATATGTTTGGGGAGCGTATTTAATCGCTGGTGTGAATGGTATTATAGCTTTTTTACTCGCGGTGGTGAATTATTTGAAGCTAGATGCTGCATCTGAAGCTCACAAAACATCCGCTCATCAATATGATAAATTACAAACCACTGTAGAATTTATGTCTGGAAAAACCTTATTATTCTCATATGATCCGAGTAATAATTATATAGGTACTGTTATAGGTGATAAATTAACAGACATTGAAAATAAAATAGGAGAGATTAAAGGAACGAATCAATTTATTGTACCCAAAGATATCAGAACGATGTATCCAATCATTTATAATACAAACGTATTCTTAATCATAAAAAAAATAGAAGATATTCGTAAACGTAAAATAAATGCATTAAAAGAAGTGAAAAATCACAAAAATTATTTAAAAGCTATTATTAAAGCCCGAAAAATAAAAGGTTTATCTACAAAAAGAATAATAAAACAAATTGATCTTTTACAGAGAGAAAAAGACAGACATATTAATAATCTTTTGATATTAAAATCAGCATTTTCAATAATTGACGATATGTTTATAAAAGAAATGGAAAATGCGGAAATAAATAAAAAAATATGGATAAGAAGATGGTTTTGTTGCGGTTTTAACGTTGATGAAAAGGTCGTTGATCCTAGAAAACTAAGTACATTTATTGAAGATGTTATGGATCCATATGGTAGACAAGATAAAATTATAAAGGAATTGAAGGAAAAAGAAGAGATTTTGAAAAAGGAAAAAGAAAAAGAAGATAAAACTCTCGAAAAACTTTGCAAAACAGAAGACGACAAATTTAAAAAGGTATGGGATGCTGTCACTAAAACAAAAAGTCTACTTAAAGACAATGTGATTTTAATCGAAAAATTGTATGATAAATTGGAAAAGGGTGAAATCAAATGTAATAAGGATAATGAAACTAGCGCATTTACGCTAAAAAAAATACCCAATATTATAAAACTATTTGGTATAACCAATGAACGTGAAAAACCTGATTTCGATAATATTATATTATCGATTGATGACATTAAAGAATTTGATGCTGATAAGGATGAAATTAAAAGTAAACGATCTGATTCTTCAAATTCATTAGATTGTGATATTGAATGCGAAATTCGTAAAAAATAAGTTTAATAAGTATTGTAATTTACATTACATATTAAAATCCGACTTGCTGGAATCGAACCAGCTACCCTTCGATAACTATAAATAATATCAAAGATGACATCTTCTAAAGATACAACTCTCTACAGTCAAATGCTCTACCAATTGAGCTAAAGTCGGATAAAGCGCTCGGTTAGTTTTACCTAACTGGCAATATATACTCTTGAAAAGGCTTTAAATATTTTCTTTAAAAAGTTATTTTATATAAGAAACTACTTAAATAAAAAATTGAAACCATTGTTTTATTTTAAACATTAATGCACAAAAGTTATTAATTATTTTATTTAAATAAAAATGTCATATTTAACTGGAGAAGTGTATTGGTATATTGATAGAACACCCGATTATAGTATGTTAAATATGATTAACAATTCGAAAATAGACAGCTCGAATATAAAAAAGCACAATATTTATATAATATGCAAAAATACAGAAATTTTTGAAGAAGAGAAAAATTGTTATATTTGTATGGAGAATAGAGAAAACGAAGAAATTTGTCGATTAAATTGCGAACATACTGTTTGTGGAATATGTGCGAAAGATATTTTAAAAACATTTACTACTATATGTTGTCCGCTTTGTAGAACTCCTATAACTAATATTATAGCACAAAGGGAGTTAATAAAAAAAGAGCTGTGTGAATATTGTGTGTAATTTAATTAAACCCCATTCTACGTAACCCATTCTTGCTAACTGGTATATTTCCGTTATTACCAACATTTGTGGTAAATAATAATTTGGTAGACTTAATCTGCGCAATCCTTTTTCTTTCTTCGATTTGTCTCTTTTTTTCTTCTACCAACATTTTTAAATATTCTTCCTTCGTTTTAGGAACTTTGACTTCCTGTATAATAGGATTAGCATCTTGGTAATCTTTAAAATATTTGTTAAAAATATAACTATGTTTAACTGAAGGATCTAAGGGCTCTTTTATATCTGTATGTTTTTGATATTGTGGTTGTTGTTGATATTGTGGTTGTTGTTGATATTGTGGTTGTTGTTGATAATGTGATTGTTGTTGATAATGTGGTTGTGCATCCGGTGTTTGACTCATAAATTGCAAAACACCATTTTTGTTAACAACTAAATTCATATTTGTTAGTATATCATCAAACGATACCTTCTTTTTTTTTGGTTGTTGACTAGTTTCTTGTTTTTGTTCCCAATATTTTTCGGAATTATTATTTGTTGCCATTTCATAACTATTATAATCAAACGTGTCGTAAGTTTTTTTTGAATCTAATTCAGAAAAATTAAGCTCCATATTTATATCAAACATTTTTTTACACTTTATTTTACATATTAAATAAAATATAATATGCTTTTAATATAAATATGCTTAATACTTATATAAAAAATAGAGGTTTAACCCAAACACTTCTTCATACAAATAACCGTAATCATTTTAATGAAACAAATTGGGACGCAGATTATGACGGAAATATTGCAAATATTTCTCTTACTTCAAATACGGATGGAAACAAAAACACGTATAACGTTACTCTCGACAACCAAGATTTAGCTAACATATTAAATGTTCCGAGTGTTGGTATGCCAATTGACAAACGTCTTCAAATGGATTTTGCAGAGCCATCTTTAAAAATTGATCCGAGAATTCTACAAATTGAAATGCCTGAATTAACACCTTCAACTAGATTTCATAGACAATCAAATTTTGTTAATGACGCTGATAATTTGGAATCAGCCATACCAACTAATTATCTTTCAAGTCCATTATCAAATGAAGAATTAATTGTACCAATTACTATCGACGAAAAAACGCTAGGTAAGTATACATTAACTCCGCATAGACGGCACAGGCGTAATAAAACACACAAAACATACAAAGTGTATAAAAAACGTAAATCTGCTGATTCTTCTAAGGATAAGGCTAAAGGAAGAAGATCAAAAACAAAGTCAAAAGAAAAATCTAAATTGAAAACCTCTCAAAAGTTTTCATTATTTTAATTTTTATGTTTTTTAATTATATTCAAAATCATATTTTCATCATCCGAATAACTTCTTTCGCGTCTCTCTTGTTTAAATATTTTACTGTGCGATTTATTCATTTTTTGAGTTACATAATATTGAGAAGCGTATAATATTGAACTTGAAATATCGTCATAGATTAATTCTAGAAACAAACCTTCCCTTCGTTTTATGAATTTCAAAAATAATAATAAATATTCTACATTCGTTTGTGAAAAAGTGATTGTTAATATGCAATGATTGCGTTTAAATTGACTATGTATTTCATATTCGTAATCTTCATAAAACGATTCGCAGCCACATTCTTCCGCGTAGTTTTTAACAGTTTTTTGCAATTCTGACGCATTACTACTATTTTTCAAAATATCAAAAGACACTTCAATATTATACCCCATTTATATAAGCTAAATATTATGTTATTTTTATGAAAAGTTAGTTATGTAGGTAAAATGACACTACATAAACAACACTACACGGTTTTTTAATATTCTTTTTTTAAAAGTATATATAAATGTCATTTAGAAAATTTGGCGGTTTACAATATGCTGCAAAAAATAATATAGTTTCTAGTAATTATAATACGTCTAATAATTTACTGGTAACTGAAAATGTGGGTCAAGCGAATTCGTTTATAAATTTTGAAAGTAGTATACATTTAAACGGTAATTTAGTTATTTTGTCCACCGGGCCAACGGGTTCATCTAGTAATAGTGGAATATATTTTCCGGATGGATCTTTTCAAAATAGTGCTGCTGGTTCTACTGTAACAGGTCCGACCGGCCCTGCTGGAACAGTTTCGGGTTCAGGATCAACAGGCCCTACAGGTTCAGGATTTACAGGTCCAACAGGTCCAGGATTTACAGGTCCTACCGGTCCAGGATCAACAGGCCCAACCGGTAGAACAGGCCCAACAGGTTCTCAAGGACCAACCGGTGAACCGGGTACATCTTCTGGTACTGGAGCAACAGGTCCAACAGGTTCAGGATATACAGGTCCAACCGGTAGAACAGGCCCAACAGGTTCAGGATATACAGGTCCTACAGGTTCAACAGGTTCAACAGGTCCTACAGGTTCAACAGGTTCAACAGGTTCTACAGGTCCTACAGGTTCAACAGGTTCAACAGGTTCTACAGGTCCTACAGGTTCAACAGGTTCAACAGGCCCAACAGGTCCTACAGGTTCAACAGGCCCAACTGGTTCGGGATATACAGGCCCAACAGGTCCGACTTTTTCAACACCAGATTTTTTCACATCAATATTAATTTATCAACAACCAGATTTAAATTATAGTTCTTGCACATCACTCAGCCAATCGAACTTATGTAGTACTTCGGATGTTTTAGCATTAGGTGCCAGCGTTAATTTAAATGTATGGGCGGTAAGTACATCAACAAATTATTACATAGAGACATATGTAAATGTTGCAAAAGAAATTACTACTCCCACATCTACTTTTATAACGGGTTATAAACCTTCGTGTATCGTATTTTCAGCAAATGGAAACTATGGATACGCATTAGGCGACGAATATGGTGCAAAAGATAACATTATATATTATTGGAATGGGGTGGAATGGGATATATATGGAAGTTTGTTACTTGACTACTGGACTAGCGCCGCATTATCTTCAGACGGCCAATACCAAGCTATAGTTAGTAATGGCGGAGGCAGCACAGGACCAATGTATATATCGTCGAATTATGGAGTGGATTGGTCAAATATTAAAGACGGCGTTTGGGTTGACGTATGCATATCTGCAACAGGTCAATATATTACTGCCGTATCACAAAAGGACAACGTATACGTATCAAACAATTATGGTGCCAGCTTTACCGGAAATATTAATAGTAGTCATAGTTGGTATGCTTGTTGTATGAACGCTACAGGACAATATCAAATAGCGCTTGCAAATGATTCGGGAAGCGCTGATTATGCATATTATTCAACGAATTATGGTGTATCTTGGACACAAATAAGTAGTGCGGTATGGAGTGATTGTGCAATGAATGCAACTGGTTCTTGTTGGGTTCTTTCAAAAAGCGACGGATCCTATATTATAACATATAATTATGGCGGAACATTTTTATCCAGTACATCTACTAACAATATTTCAACATCAATAAATTTTTCTAGTAATAATTATTTAACCTGTGTTAACTCATCTGGTATTGCTAAATATATACAATTTTCAACGATTAATTAAACAAATTTCAAATCTTAATAAAATTGATTGACAATAACGCCATAATAAATAAACAAACATATATTATTTATTATGAAACCTATTTTACACAACGTTTTGTCACATAGAAATGCACATCCTCGAGACAAGAATATTCAATTCTTTGAGGAAGGACACAAATATGTAATTTTAACTGAGCCTAACGTGAAATATACCTCTGTCACTACTTGGAATCATTCGCATTTTCCACATTTTGATGCGGATGAAGTTATTCGAAATATGATGAAAGGTAAAGGATGGAAAGAGGGTCATAAATACTGGGGTTTAACACCGCAACAAATAAAAGATCAGTGGAACTCGAATAAAGATGCTGTTGCTGGGGCTGGAACCGATATGCATTTTGAAATTGAATGTTTCAACAATGATCCGCTGGTTAACTTTGCATATTCAAACAAAGAATTATACGAAATGTATATGGCTGATAATAAAAATAGTGAACGCGAATCAAAATCAATCGAATGGCAATATTATATAAATTTTATTAAAGATCATCCAGATTTAAAACCATATAGAACTGAATGGTTAGTCTATAATGAAGATGTAAAAATTTCGGGTTCTATAGATATGGTGTATGAAAATCCGGACGGATCTCTTTCCATATATGACTGGAAACGAGCTAAAAATATTACCAGAATAAATAATTTCAATAAATTCGCATTATCCGCACCTGTTTGTCATTTACCGGATTCTAATTTCTGGCATTATGCTTTGCAGTTGAACACGTATAAAGCTATTTTAGAGCAAAAATATGAAAAGACTATCAAAGATTTATTCTTGGTTCGATTGCACCCAGACGCCGAAGAAAAAAACTATGAATTAATACCTCTTCCAGATTTAAGTAGAGAAATAAGAGAATTATTTTCAGAAAGAAAAAAAACTATAAATAATGAAACAACATAAAAACAATTTAAAACTAAAACAAAGTAATTTAAATAATGGATATTGAAGCAATTTTTTTTACATTATTTACAGTATGGTATTTTAGTATTTATGGTCCTCCCTATAGCTTGTTCATATTTTTTAGAAACGTATTTCAAAAAACAGGTGATCTACTAAATTTCGCGAAACATTTTAATGACATGATGACATCTAAAATTTTTATAGACAGCGATAATGATAATGGAAGTGATAGTGACACAGAAACTCTAAAAACGGTAATTAAATATGAAGATAAATACTTGAAAGAATTTAGAAAAATGGATAAAGAACTCAAGTTTGATGAAACGGAAGAAAAAATAAAGGATCAAAAATATATTGATTTTTTGAACGAAATGAAAGAAACATATACAACTAAAATAACTGAACTTAAAACAATAGTAGAAACAAATAATACAAAAATTGATAAATACACAAGAATTGGTGCGGATAATTGCATTTACGACGATAACGATGAAGAATGTCTCACTTATTCGGGGGAAACAAAAGAGCAAAAAATCAAAACGTTAAATGATGAAAATACCAAATTATGTGAGGAAATAAATGAATTAAGAAAACAAATTGATGCGAAAGAGGGTCAAGAAGAAATTTTTAGGTCTGTTGAAGAAAAAACAAATAAATTTATGATAGAACAACGATTAGAACGATTAAAAAATTGTTACGTAATGGAACATACCCCGTTGGGAAACGTCTTGATGATGTACGATAAAGAGCGCGAATCATTTAAATTTTATAGCGACAATTCAATCCCGTATAGATATTTAGAAGTTGTAGGCAGAAAATGTGCAAAACAGTTTGGTATTAAACAAATATTTATAGATATGGAAGAAGAATTAAAATTTGCCGAAGAAATATGGGAGAAAGAAAGAAAAGAAAAAGTGGAACAAGCAGAACAAGAAAGAATTAAAAAAGAAGAATCTATCAAAAATAATAAGCCATTCGAACAAAAAAAAAGTGTTTTTGCAAAATTTAAGAATTATAATAAGGAATCTGGATCAGGTCACGTAAATATAGGTGCTCCACCAAAAAATAGTATTCCAAACAAAAAAATAACCGAAAAATCGGATAGCGAAAAGATTTTATTAAAAGAAAAAGCAAACAGATATACATACGAGGGAAAATTTGCAAATTTCAGTTTTTTAAAAAAAATAGACAGAAAAGATATTAATAAAAAATATGCAATGACGTTTGCTGATTTTAAGAAAATGCAACAAGCGGAAAATACTTTATAAACAAAACAATTCGAAATAATTTAACAAAATATAAACTTCTTATAATATAAGTATGACCAAACACACGAAACGCATTAAAAACAAAAACAAAGATAAAAATACGACTAGAAATAGAAGAAAAAAGTACTATGGTGGCGCTCTAGAAGAAGATAATAAAAGTAAGGGTATTTTTGACGTTATAGGAGATACATTATCTAATTATACAGGTAAAGTAGTTAATTATGCAAAGGAGAAGGGTTTGAGACTCGCTGGAGTTGAACCTATTAGAAAAAACGATGAATCATCTGCTACGGATAATTTGAATCAAAATAATTCAACAAATAATATTGATAATAATATTGATAATAATATTGATAAAATAAGTGATGCCGCATCAGGATTTGTTTCGGGTGCTAAAAAAATAGGTTCTGACATTGTTAATGTTTTTGATAAAGGTTCTGCAGCAGTTATTGGAAATATAAATAATATATTAGAAAATCCTAAAATAGAAGCATCTGTCAGCGAAGCCGCATCAGAAACTGCTGAAATAGGTGAAAAATTATTAGAAAAATTTAATGAAAAAATAAGTACCCCCGAATTTAAAGCAGAAGCAAAGGAGGCACTTGAAAATGCGGCAGATTATGCGGAAATAGCAGTGGATGCAATGGATAAACCTTTAAATAAAGCGATTGATCAACTCAATGAAGATGGTACAAAAGCTGCTTCAGGTATAGCGACGGGTGTTATTAAAGTAGGTACCGATGCAATGGCCGCAGTTCCCGGATTAGGTGCAGTTATAGAATTGGGTAAAATGGCAAATGATGCCTCAGCCGCCGCAGGAGATGTAGTAGAAGCTACATCAAAAGCGGCATCAACTGTATCGAAAGTTGTGGAAGATACGACTGAAAATATTGAAGAAGGAATAAATAAATTAGAAGATGAAAAAAAGTTAGAGGAAAGTATGAAAGGAGGTATGTCAAAATTAAAAGAAATTAATAAAGACGGAGTGAAAGTTTACAATAGGGTTAATAATTCTATAACTATTTTTGAAAATCCGTTACAAACAAACAAAAAAGGTGGTTATAAAACAAAACGCAGACTTTTTAAGAGTAAACCTAAGACGAAGCGGGTTCGGTTTGCTATTTAGTTTTCGACTGCTTCCACTCCTTAAACCCATTACTTCTATAAATATTAAAGGAACTACCAAGATGATTTAATGCAATTTCGTATGCTTTTTTATGATGATCATCCATAGAGCTTAAATAATCGAAAATTTCTCTTTGTTCTTCTATCGTGTGGATTTTTACCAATTCAGGCAATTTAATATTCAACGTTTCAAAAGCGATTTTTTCAGTCATTTTATAAGTTATAATTTATAATTATTTGTTATTGAAATAATTTTAAATCAATTTTATTTAAATAGAGTTTTATTTTGTAATAAAGCAATATTTTTGAAACGCTAAAGACAGTAAAATGTTATTCATTCATTTTTTTTAATCCGCTTTTTATGTCTGTTTCGCAAACGTAATATTTACTTAATTTTGAAGTGTCGCAAACCCAAACATCTGAGTCGTATGATTTTGACTGACATTTTTCAATTGAATCAAACGTATAATCAAATGTTTCTTCAAATATTTTTACTAGTTCTAAATTTGTTTTTTGAACTCCACTCCCTACATTTATTATGTCAAAAGGATTTTTATTTTTTTTTATTATATTGTCAACAGCAATAATAAAATCATCAATGTAGACATAATCGTGAACACCATTTGACAAACTTAATTGTCTATTATTATTTTGTTTTTTTTCAAATAATATTTGGATAAATTTTGTTTGTTTCATATATTTTCCATATATAGTAAATGGTCTAATAACTAAAATTGGAATATTATATGTATATGAGTATGACCTTGCTAACATTGTGCAGGCAGCTTTTGTTCCTTCATAAATAGTTTCCGGTTCTAAAAAATCGTCTTCAGACATTGGTTTTATTTTTCGTCCGTATTCTGAAGAACTACCAATAATAATTAACCTTTTAATATTTTTAGATTTTTTACAATACTCCAAAATATTATATGTTAATAAAATGTTGCTATCAAACATTTTTGCATTGTCAACAATTTCAGCAGCGCAATGAAATATAATTTCTGGGTCAAATATTTCTAACTTATTATAAATATTATTACTGTCTTCTTTGGAAGTTGCAATTACATCATTTTCATTTTTATAAAAATTAAATAAATTTTTCGCAATAAAGCCATTTTCGCCTGTGATTAATATTTTCATATAATTATAATTTAGAAAATAGGTTTATATATATATATATATATATATATATATATATATGAAATATAAATATATTGTTATTTTTTTATCGTCATCAAATTTACACGAGAGTAATCCATATTTTTTACGTAATCAAAAATATGATTTTTTAAAACAGCATATACCTAAATATTTTGTAAATTATAAACAAGACATAAAATATTTTTTTTTAGAGTACAAAAAAGATATGGTACAAGATATTTTCGAAGAAAATGATTACATTTATGTTAAAGGCGAAGAATCAGTTGTTCCGGGTGTAATAATAAAATTAAAAAAGTGTGTTGATTATATTAATAAAAATTATGATTATGAATACATTGTTAGAGCAAACCTATCAACCATATTCAATTTAAATCGGTTATTAGATTTATATAATAATATACCTAAAACTATGTTTGGTGGTTATTACATATTTAATAGTTTTATTTCAGGGGTAGCTATATTTATTTCAAAAGATTTAACAGAAAAAATTATTATTTCAGCTAATGAAAATGATCCCGCTAATGAAGATAATGTTTTAACCAACACTGCAAAAAATCAAAAGGTAAAATTATTTAAGTTAAATAATACAAACTTCAATTATAAATATTTAGAGATATTAATGACCGACAATGAAATAAATAATGAAGACAATGAAACTTTAATGTACAGAATTACAACTTCAAATAATGAGACAGATATAAATAATTTTGTTGCATTAATGAAAAAAATTTATCGTATAAATTTGTAATTTTAAATTGCAAATATAATATACAATGGATCGAATTTTAGAGATATCGTATAAACTTAATCTTTCTCACCTAGGCAGTTCTTTAACTTGTTATCCTATTTTAGAAAATATTTATAATAAAAAAAACCCGGATGACGTGGTTGTATTATCTTGCGGACACGCCGGTTTAGCTCAATATGTTGCTATAGAAAAACACTCAAATAATTTAATAAACGCAGAACAAATGTTAAAAACGATGGGAATACATCCTGTTAGAGATATTAGTTCAGGAATACACGTATCTTCGGGCGCTCTAGGAAGTGGAATACTTATATCTGTTGGGTTAGCTATCGCAAATAAAAATAGAAACGTGTATTGTATTTTATCTGACGGAGAGTGTGCTGAAGGGTATGTTTGGGAAGCGTTAGCTTACATTAAAAAACAAAATATAATAAATCTAATAATACACGTAAACATTAATGGGTTTTCAGCATATGATGCTGTTGACAGAGATTATTTGGAAAAAAGATTAAAGGTTTTTAATGAAAATATTATTGTTCATCAAACAAAAAACCCCACTTATTTAGGTAATTTAAATGCGCATTACTGCATTATTAAAAATGAAAACGAAATTGATAAAATAAAAGACAGTATAAATTAATTATATGAATTGAATATATATTAATATTAATATTATATTAATATAAATACATTAATATTTATATTAATATAATGAGAAAAATATTCGCAAGTTATTTGTTAGAAGAAATGAAAAAAAATGATAAAATTGTAATTATCACAGCTGACATTGGCTATGGAGTTTTAGATGAAATCAGAAAACAATTCTCAGAAAGGTTTTTTAATGTAGGTTCATCAGAAGCATTAATGATCGGAACGGCTATTGGTTTATGTTATGAAGGATATCTACCTATTTGTTACACAATCACGCCTTTTCTTTTATATAGACCGTTTGATATGATTCGAAATTACGTAAATTATGAAGTCTTAAATATAAAACTAGTCGGAAGTGGTAGAGATAAAGATTATAGTAAGGATGGATTTTCACATTGGTGTGAAGATGATGTTGATATAATAACGAATAGTTTTCCAAATATAAAAATATATAAACCTTTAGAATTCACAAAGGAAATATTTTTAGAAGTTATTAATAACAAGGGACCTTGTTATTTAAATTTGAAACGCGATGTGTAAAATAAGGCAATTTTGCGTTAAATTTAATAATAAATTAAAATTATTTTATTTGTTATTAAAATTATTACATTTATTTATATATTCTAACCGTTATAGGTAATAACACATATTAATTTATTACCAGTATTGGCGTCAAAACGTATTTCACTTGTATTTAACATTTTTGTTATGCTTGTATCGACCTTATACTCGTTGGCTAGTAAATAGGAAATTAAATCTGGTACTTCATCTACCACCATCAAATTTTCGCCGTTTTTTCCACATCCGCCCATACATCCACCTAGTGACATCAACGCATAACCACATAATTTTAATGGTGTACACGGTCCTGGTTGTTTAAATTCACTTAAGGGTGGAAAATTTACTCTTCTTACTATGTCGCGTAGAGGTCCTTGTGGTAGTAAATTAGTAACTACAATATTTTTATAACATTGATTATAAGTGTCTAAATAGGGTTGACTAAAAAGAGAGACCGTTTTTGCTTCTCTCATTGAATCTATTTGAAAAGACTGATGAGGGTTATTTGGCGGAATATGTTTTATACCTTGTTGTTTGTTAAAATTATTTGCTGGTCTGCCAATATTATTAATAAAGTTATACATTAATAATGTAAAATAATAAAAAATATGAAATAAAAAAGATTTTAATTAACAATTACAAAATAAAATTATACGCTAATTTATTCAAATTCTTACCTTTACTATTTATTTCCACAAAGCTCATAACTATTTTTAATTCGTTCATCGGAGTCTGATGATGACTCCTGCATATCAACTAGACTAGGCATACTAGAATGTGTGCTATTATCTTCTTCCATACTACATTTATTTATTCCTATTTGTATATTATTTTTAAATTTCATTATTTGTAAGTAAGTATCTTGATATTCGTTGTCATATCCTGAATAATTTTTACTTCCTAGCAAACAATTGACTAGTTTTTCTAATTTCTGAATTCTTTCCTCCTGTTCTACTACTATTTTTTCTAATAAACGACAATTTTCGACAATTTGATGATTATTCATCGTCGTGTCTGGGATTACATTAGTTGCTTTTAAAAGTATCCAATATGATCGCTTTTCTGCATCCAAATATAATACGCATTTATTTTCACCAATTTTAATATTTTCTAAAAAGTCCGCTCTGTCATTGTAATATCTGTGAAAATGTACAAATGCGGATTTTACATTAGAATCTACTACACTTTCGCCAAAACCAGGCTTTTTCTTAATAGGAGTAAAATCTACACGTCTAACTTCTCCTATTTTAGAAGCGTGTAATCTGTCTCTTACTTCATTTGCAGTTGTAGATGCAGACATACGTGGGATATAGATGCTCATTAGAGTATTGTTGTTTTGTTGCTGGTTCATTTTTGATTAGATCTTGTTGTTTATTTTTTGATATACTTACTGCTTCGTGGTAAAAACATTTCAATTTTATTTTTCACCATACTTGATATGTCTTTGTTGTAATTTATAAAACCGAAAATAGTCTTATACAAACAAATCAATGATATCATTGATATTATTTTCACTAATTTTATTTACAATATTTTTACATTCTTTATAAGCACTTTCGTTATCAGGTTTCAGAACACTGATATTTATTTCAATATCTAATTTATATTTGTTATATTCGAAAAATCCAACAATCGATTTTTTCTTTGTGGATGATTTATTGAGTATTTTTACAAAAATAAAATTGTTTTTATCTATTTCTTCGCAAAATATTTGTTCTTGATTACTAATATTATCGCAATTTGAAATATTCAATTCAATACTACTAAGCAAATTGGTAATAGAAAGTAAATCACCGCAATATCCTTTAATGATATCTTTG